>Ga0310690_10000191_pt1 | contig 145872 bp, 99 predicted proteins | sample AusTroGonzalo_MG_2_FD_207661 | JGI IMG/M metagenome (GOLD analysis project Ga0310690, IMG submission 207661) | Bovine rumen microbial communities from tropical cattle in Woodstock, Queensland, Australia - Gonzalo_04 (v2) (version 2) | ecosystem: Host-associated > Mammals > Digestive system >...
CGTCTCAAAAGTTTTTACTCGTTTTGCCTATGAAATTGTAATCCCTACAACTAGAAAAAACTCTAAGTTATATCAGACTATAATCTCTTTTTTACCTCGTTATCTCTCTCAGTATTGTCAATGAACTTTTCTTTGTTTTTCCCCTCCTTTTCGGAAGGGGATGCAAAGGTAGTTATTTTTTTTTACCCTCCAAATAAATTTTTAATTTTTTTAACAAAGTTTCGATTTTGTTGTATAACACTATTGGAATGTGTTATTTTATTCCTATATTTGCACAAAACAGATTGGATATGCAGACGACACAGACAAGAGTACAAACCGCCTTCCGCCTGAACGCGGACCTGCTGAGAAGGGCGAAACTACGCGCCAAGAGAGAGAACCGGAGCCTCAACAGTCTTGTAGAAGAGGCCCTGGAAAAAATGGTCCCGGAAGAATTCGTATGGCCCAAAGTGGTCATTCCCACCGAAATAAGCCCCGAGATTCTCGCCATGAGGCTTCCGGAAGAGATTAAGTTTACTGATGAAGAAATCGCCGCCGATGAACGGCTGGCTCACGCACTCGGTGTATTATGAGAGTTTTTTTTGATACCAATGTTATAATGGACACCCTCATAAAAGGGCGTCCGTCGACAGAAGCATCCTTGAAGATTGCCCAGTTGGCAAAACTGGATGCTTTCCGTATAAGCATATCTGCACTCAGTATCGCAGATACCGTCTACTCCTGCCGAAAGCATTTCGACCATCAGGCCCTGCTTTCCCATATCGATAAGATTCGCAACGCATGGCGCGTTCTGGGCATGAACGAATTCAATATCTACGAGGCGCTGCGGTCCGACTGTCCCGACTTTGAGGACGCACTGCAGATATCCATCGCCGAGGGCGACTGTGATGTGCTGGTAACCAATAACACAAAACACTTCAAGGGCTATACGGCCCTCGAAGTGTGTACTCCGGAAGAGTTTCTTTCCAATATCAGCGCCGGCTGACCGGAAACAGTCCTACCACTCCAGCTCCTGCGCCATCCTGGCGGCTATACGGTCGTTGCAGAGATTGCCGATGCTGCCGATGTGGGTGTGGCCGAGGGAAGATACGGCACGTATCGGGCGATAGTGGAACCGGCCCTCGTTCACCTCAGCACCCACCTGACGGTAGGCGTCGCGGAACGGCACCCCGGACAGCACCCGGGCGTTAACTTCCTCAACTGTGAAGAGGTGCTCGTACAAAGGATCGTCCAGCACCGAAGCATTAACCTCGATATGCTCCAGCATGAACGCCGCCATCTTCAGGCATTCGTGCATGGTCTCCAGAGCCGGGAACAGCACGTCCTTCAGCAACTGGTAGTCCCTGTGATAGCCGTGAGGCATATTGCTGCACATCATGGATATCTCATTCTCCACGGCCAGAATGCGGTTGCACTTTGCCCTCATGACCTCCCAGACATCGGGATTCTTCTTGTGCGGCATGATGCTGGAACCGGTGGTCAGGGCATCCGGGAACCTGATGAAGCCGTAGTTGGGCGACATATACATGCAGCAGTCGGAAGCGAACTTGTTGAGCGTAAGCGCCACACTGCCGATAGCCGACGCCACGCAGCGCTCCGCCTTACCGCGTCCCAGTTGGGCGGCTATGGAATTGTAGTCCGGCACGGCGAAGCCCAGCAGCTCCGTGGTCATCTCCCGGTCCAGAGGGAAGGAGCTGCCATAGCCTGCGGCAGAGCCCAAAGGGTTACTGTTCACCACTTTATACGCCCCGTGGAGCATGCACACATCGCTCACCAGCGCCTCCGCATATCCCCCGAACCACAGGCCGAAGGACGACGGCATGGCTATCTGGGCATGGGTGTAACCCGGCAGCAGCACGTCCCTGTGCCGTTCGCTAAGGCCCTGCAACGCATCAAACAGGGTCTTTACCTCATCGCGCACGGCAATCAGCTCGTCGCGCAGGAACAGTTTTATATCCACCAGCACCTGGTCGTTACGCGAACGGCCGGAATGGATCTTCTTGCCCACCTCGCCCAGCTTGCGCGTCAGCAACAGTTCCACCTGAGAGTGGATATCCTCCACGTCCGCCTCCAGCACGAAGCAGCCGTCCTCTACGGCACCGGCAATCTCGTCCAGTGCCTCCGTCAGCACGGAAAGCTCCTCCGCGCTCAGCAGACCAATGCTCTCCAGCATGCGGATGTGGGCCTTGGAGCCCATGATGTCGTAGCGGGCCAGTCGCAGGTCGAGGACGCGGTCGTTGCAGACGGTGAACGCCGCCACGCGCTCGTCGGCCGTCGTGCCCTTATTCCAAAGTGTCGCCATATATTATATTATTGATAAGGTTCGTGTAGACTTCTGCGGCCGCAGCAACTTCGCTGCACAGGATGAATTCGTCCGGCCGATGCGAACGGGACGACTCTCCGGGGCCGATTTTGATGGCGTCGCAACTCATACGCATCCAGTCGGAGGTAGTGGGCGACGAGAACGTCTCCAGCCCGATGGCCTCTGCGGCACGCACCAGCGGCGAACAGGGACGGCTGGCGGACGAACGGTTGGAGAGGTTGCGGGGAGTGAGAGTGCTGCGGCACAGGCCCTGAAGCTCTTCGAACAGCTCCTGGTTGCTGTACTGCTCGGTCGGGCGTACGTCCACCACGAAGCGGCAGCTGTCCGGAATCACGTTGTGAGCGGTTCCGGCGGCGATCTGGGTTACGTTAAGACCCACCTCTCCCATCACCGGAGACAGCCGGCCGAACTTATGCGCCCTCAGCGCGGCAATGTCGTCCAGGGCGATGTAGAGGGCATTTACCCCCTCCCCCCGGGCGGCATGACCGCTGACGCCGTGCGCCTCACCGTCGAGCACCAGCAGCCCGCGCTCACTGGTCGCAGCGCGCAGGCCGGTCGGCTCTCCCACAATGGCCCAGCGCGGCAGGCCGAACGAAGGGTCGGTCGCCAAAAGGCCTTCCGGAGAATAGAGCCACGATGCACCGTCGGCCCCGGAACGCTCCTCCTGGCAGCATAGCGCAAGTAGCAGATTGAACGGTAGTTGTGCAGTTCGAAGGGCACGGAATACCGCAATCATGGCGGCAACGCTCCCTCCGTCGTCGTTGCTCCCCAGGCCCCAGATACGATCGGGGTCGTCGCCCGGGTCGAAGGGGTCGCGGGTGTAACCGGCACACGGGGGGACAGTGTCGATATGGGCGTCCAGCACAAGGGTCGGCCGTGCCGTATCGTACCCCTCGGAACGGGCCACGATATTGCCGCGGACGACCGTGAAAGGCACGCCCCAACGCTCGAGTGCATCGCATATCAGCTCGCGCACCGCCGCTTCCTCAAACGATACGGACGGCGTGCGGACCATCTGCCGCAGCAACTCCAGCGAATCTTTTACATACTGATTCATAAGCATATACGTGTCCCTCCAGGGGTCAGCAACTTATCTGCATTCTTGATGATTACTTCCGTCGCTCCGGTACGCAGGGCGGCAAAGGCGGTCTCCAGTTTGGGGAGCATTCCGTCCGCCACCGCACCGGAAGCCTTAAGCTCCTCGAAGGCCTTCGTGTCCAGCTCCGGAATCACGCTGGCCTCGTCCGAAGGGTCTGCAAGCACGCCGTCCTTCTCGAAGCAGTACAGCAGGCGCCCCTCCAGAGCCGCGGCAAGCGAAGCCGCCACAGTGTCGGCGTTGGTGTTGAGCAGCTGGCCCCTTCCGTCATGGTTGATGGCGGAGAAAACCGGCACCAGGCCCTGCTCCAGCAGGTTTTTAACGAAAGGCACCCGGACGCTGGCCGGCGTGACGTCGCCCACGAAGCCGTAGTCCACCGTGCTGCCGTCGGCGATGGTGCGTGGAGGACGGCGCGATGCTGTGATCGCCGCTCCGTCCGGGCCGGAGAGTCCGATCGCATCGCAGCCTTCACGCTGCAGAAGGGCGACGACGTGTTTGTTGTACCAGCCCGCATATACCATCGTAACTACCTGGAGAGCAGCCTCATCCGTAACGCGGCGGCCTTCTATGCGGACTGCCGGTACGCCAAGGGCTTCCTGGACGCGGCTGGCCAGCACGTTACCTCCGTGCACCAGCAGCTTCGGGCCGGGAAGCGCGGCAAAAGCGGCGCAGAAGGCCGACAGCCGGGCTTCGTCGTCGAGGATTGCGCCCCCTATTTTTACGACGGTAATCATAGGCTTTCGAGCATGCGTTTTAGCACCACCTGAGCGGAGATCTCGCGGTTTGCGGCCTCCGGAATCACCAGGCTGCGTGGAGAATCGATAACCTCGTCGGTAACGATTACATTGCGGCGTACCGGGAGGCAGTGCATGAAAAAGGCGTTGTTGGTAACCGCCATCTGGCGTGCGCCTACGGTCCAGTTGCGGTCTGTACTGAGTATCCGGCCGTAACTTTCGGGCCTGGTGACTCCGGGGCAGCTCCAGTTCTTGGCGTAGATGAAGTCGGCTCCTTCGAATGCCTTCATCTGGTCGTATTCTATACGCGCTCTGGCGGTGAAGCGGGGATCCAGCTCGTAGCCCTCAGGGTGGGTGACGACCAGCTCGTAACCGGCGGCAACCATCCATTCGGCGAAGGAATTGGGAACGGCCTGAGGGAGAGCTTTCGGATGCGGGGCCCAGCTCAGCACCACCTTCGGGCGCTCGCAGGTCTTGTGTTCTTCAATGGTGATGAGGTCGGCGAAAGCCTGGCACGGATGCACGGTGGCCGATTCCAGACTGACGACAGGACGGCCGGAGTACTGGATGAACTGGTTGAGTACGGTCTCGGCATAATCCGCGGCCCTGTCGGTAAGGCCGGCGAACGAGCGCACGCCTATGATGTCGCAGTAACTGGACATCACCGGAATAGCCTCGCGGAGATGCTCGGACTTGTCGCCGTCCATGACCACGCCCAGCTCCGTCTCCAGTTTCCAGCTGTCCTGGCCCACATTGAGGACGATTGCGTTCATGCCCAGGTTCTGGGCGGCCTTCTGGCTGCTCAGGCGCGTGCGGAGGCTGCTGTTGAAGAACACCAGAAGCGCCGTCTTGTTGGTTCCCAGGGCCTTCCAGGCATAGCGGTCCGCCTTCACCTTCTCCGCCTCAGCCACCGCCGCCTTCAAATCTCCAATATCTTTCGCATATAGAAAACTTCTCATATCAAATTAATTTTGTTGCTGATTCAGAGGGACGACTGTCTGCAGACCGTCTGCGCCCACGCAGCCGTGAGTGGGAGGGGCCCATCGGAGATGGGAGGGATAGGACCGAAGGTCCGTAGTCTGCAGACAGTCGTCCCTCTGAATCATTGCAACAATTCGTTAAATGCTTCCAGGAAGCGGTCGGCGTCCTCGCGGGTAAGGCAGAGAGGCGGCAGCAGGCGAACCATGTTCTGGCCGGCAACCCCGGTAAATATATGCTTATCGTACAGCAGCCTGCGCCGCAATTCGGCAACAGGGCCGTCTAACTCAATCCCTATCATGAGACCGCGGCCGCGAACATCCACGATGCGCGGAGAGGCCTGCCCCGCCTGGCCGGACCTGGCGGCAGTTGCCTGAGAGGCAACCTTCCGTATCCCGTCCAGCAAATACTCCCCCACCTTGCGCGCATTCTCCACAAGTCCCTCAGCCTCAATAATATCCAGCACCGCCAAAGCAGCCGCGCAGGCCAGATAATTGCCGCCGAAAGTAGTCCCAAGCATACCCTTCACGGCCTTGAATTCCGGAGAAATCAAAATGCCGCCGCAGGGGAAACCGTTGGCAATACCCTTACCCATGGTGATAATACCGGGACGCACCCCTGCCCACTGATGGGCGAAAAACTTGCCACTCCGCCCGTATCCGCTCTGCACCTCATCCAGAACGAGCACCGAGCCGTAACGCCGGCAAAGCTCCGACAGTCCCTGAAGGAATTCGGCAGAAGGCAGGTTGATGCCCCCGCAGCCCTGGATACCCTCGATTATCACGGCGGCGACGTCTCCTCCGCGGAGCACGGCCTCAACTCCTTCCAGATCCTCAAGCTCACAAAAAGACACCTTGTGGCAGGCATTGAAGGGCGATACTATCGCCGGATTGTCGGTAGCGGCCACTGCGCCAGAGGTGCGGCCGTGGAAGCTCTTGCGGAAGGCCACCACGCGGTCGCGTCCGGTATGGAAAGAGGCCAGCTTGAGCGCGTTCTCATTGGACTCGGCGCCGCTGTTGTCGAGGAAAAGCGAATAATCGACGTAGCCGCTTATCTCCCCTATACGGCAGGCCAGCTTCTCCTGCAGCGGATTGCGTACGCTGTTGGAATAGAAACCGATACGGCCGGCCTGCTCTGTCAGGGCCTCCACATAATGGGGGTGACAGTGCCCAACGGAAATAACCGCATGGCCGCCGTAGAGGTCCAGGTACTCCACCCCCTCGGAATCCCATACCCTGCAGCCCAGGGCCCGCTCGGGAGTCACATCAAACAGCGAATATACGTCGAAAAGGTCCATGCTAGAAGGCTATTGCTTTGAGGTGAAGGCCGGCGTCTTCCGGCAGCCCGCACATAAGGTTCATGTTCTGTACTGCCTGCCCCGAAGCGCCTTTGAGGAGGTTGTCGATGACGGAGCACACTACCAGCCTGCCGCCGTGCTTCTCTATCTGCAGCAGACACTTGTTGGTGCCCGTAACCTGCTTGAGGTCAACGGCTCCCGGCGCCACGAAGGTGAAGGGGGCGTCGGCATAGAAGTCTTCGTAGAGCCGGCGGGTCGCAGCTTCGTCCAGGGTGCAGGGAGTATGGACCGCGGCGAAGATTCCGCGGGCGAAGCTGCCGCGAAGGGGGACGAAGTCGATTTGCGGGAGGATAGATCCTTCGTCGCTTCGCTCCTCAGGATGACAGAAAGAGGCAGGAGGACAGGGAGAGGCAGGGGGACAAGGGGAGGCGGGTGAACAAGCACTGTCATTCTGAGCGAAGCGAAGAACCTCTTCAAGGTTCCGGCGAATCTCCGCAAGATGCTGATGCTCAAATATTTTATAGGCCGACACATTGTCGTTACGCCAGCTGAAGTGGGTACTTGCACCCGGCTTCGCGCCCGCACCGGTGGAGCCGGTGATGGCGGTGATGCTCACCTCGTCGAGCAGAAGTCCGGCGGCGGCCAGCGGCAGCAGGGCCAGCTGGATCGCAGTTGCAAAGCAACCCGGATTCGCCACACTAGAAGCAGCCCTGACAGCCTCCCGCTTCAGCTCCGGCAGACCGTAAACGTAACCGTCGCTCTCATCGCGGTAGTCCTGTGCCAGGTCGATCACCTTCAGGGCAGCCGGACGAGGATTCGCCTCCCAAAATGAACGGCTCGCCCCATGGGCACCGCATAAAAAAAGCACATCCACCGCATTCAGGTCGAATTCGCCGCAAAAACACATATCGGTCTCGCCGAAAAGGCCCTCGTGCAACTCCCACAGCGCCTTTCCGGCACTGCTTTCAGACTGCACGAACGCAAGTTCCGCGAACGGGTGATTCAGCAGAATGCGTATCAGCTCGCCGGCGGTATAACCGGCGCCGCCTATTATTCCGACCTTAACGCTTTTCATCGGGATGCACACTGTAATAGGCCCTCAGAGCCGTTGCGTTCACCTTTATGAAGCCCTTGGCGTCCTCCGCCGTCCAGGCTTTCGCGCCTTCGCCGTACTCCCCCAGCTTATTGTGGACCAGGTCGTCCGGGGTGTCGCATCCGACGGTGGAATAGCAGTACGGGCGGAGTTCCAGGGTTACGGTTCCGTTGACGTTGCGCTGACTGCTCTCCAGCATCGCTTCTATATCGGCCATCACCGGCTCGAAGTACTGGCTCTCGTGCAGGAACATGCCGTACCAGCCGGCCACCTGGTCCTTCCAGTACTGCTGCCACTTGCTGAGGGTAAACTTCTCCAGGAACTTATGCGCCCCTATGATGAGCATGGGGCCGGCGGCCTCGAAGCCCACGCGCCCCTTGATGCCGATTATAGTGTCGCCCACGTGCATGTCGCGGCCGATTCCGTAAGCGGAGCCGATGGCCTCGACCTCGCGTATGGCGGCAACGGGATCGTCGTACCGCTTGCCGTTGACGCTTTTAAGCTCCCCCTTCTCGAAGCCCAGGGCGAGGATTTCGCTGCCGTGCTTCGTCACCTGCTTGAGGTAGGCCGACTCCGGCAGCCCCTGCTTGGAATCCAGGATCTCGCCACCGCAGATGGAGGTGCCCCACAGGCCCACGTTGTAGCTGTACTTCAGTTTGGCGAAGTCGGCCTTGAAACCGTGCGCGTTGAGATAATCCACCTCCTGCTGACGCGAAAGGTTTCCGTCGCGGGTGAGGGTGATGATTTCCACTCCGGGACAGAGCACCAGGAAGGTGGTGTCGAAGCGCACCTGGTCGTTGCCGGCCCCTGTGGAGCCGTGGGCGATGGCGTCAGCGCCTATCTCCCTGGCGTAACGGGCGATGGCCGCCGCCTGGAAGATGCGCTCGGACGACACCGATATGGGATAGGTGCCGTTGCGGAGCACGTTTCCGTACACCATGAAGCGCAGGCTCTTGTCGTAATACTCCCTGGTAACATCCAGGGTGACGTATTTTGCGGCGCCCAGCCTGTAGGCGTTCTCTTCGTTCGCCTTAAGCTGTTCGGGGCTGAATCCGCCCGTGTCGGCGCAGGCTGCGTGGACCTCGTACCCCTTCTCCTTTGCGAGGTACATTACTGTGTAGGAGGTGTCGAGTCCTCCGCTGAAGGCTACTACTACTTTTTTCATATCACTGTCATTCTGAACGAAGTGAAGAATCTATTCTCCCGGATGATGTATCTCCAGATGCTCCTCGGGGTCGTAAAGCAGACCGGTACAGAGGCACATCTTATAGTCGTTGGATTTGAGTATGTGGAAGTTGCGGCATCCTTCGCAGCCCTTCCAGAACTCCGGATCGTCCGTAAGTTCGGCATAGGGCACCGGGCGGAAGCCGAACTCGTAATTCATCTTCATGACGGCGGCGCCGGTGGTGATGGAGAATATCTTGGCCTGAGGGAAGAGCTTGCGGGATAGGATGAAAGTCTGCTCCTTGATGCGTTTCGCCAGGCCCTGCCCTCTGAATTGATGAGCCACGATGAGTCCGGAATTGGCCACGAAACTCTTGCCACCCCAGGACTCGATATAGGAAAAACCTGCGAACTCGCCGTTTTCGGTGAGGGCAATCACGGCCTTTCCCGCATTAATCTTTTCCTTGATATATTCCGGGGAGCGTTTGGCAATACCCGTGCGGCGCTCCAGCGAAGATATGTATATCTCTTCGCAGATCGCTTCGGCATATTTGGTGTGGCTGCCGTCTGCCACCATCACGTCTATGTTCATCATTACTATTTTTCGGAGTGTCGGACCAGGGACAACAAACGCCCGAACGGCAAGACAAACCGGGATTGTCAATTGCAATTATCTGGGTGAAAATCCGTATTGGGTATTGTTGTAAACGGGTTTTCCGAGGTGTGGGAGGGTTCTACGCCTCCAACACTCGGACTCGAGCCCCCCTGGGGACTATGTGATTAGCCGTTGTCATAGACATCGGCAAAGATAGTAATTATTTTTTTTATTCGTATATTTACGTTCTATGAGAAAGATACTGCTGCTAGCCGTCGTTTTATTCTCGGTGCCAGCCCTTGCCGGCACCCGTAACATCGTGATTACCAAGATGGGAGCCCGGGAAGGACTCGGAAAGGACAATGCTCCTGCCATCCAGAAAGCCATAGACAGACTGAGCCAGGCCGGAGGGGGAACGGTCACAGTTCCCGCCGGAGATTTCCTCACGGGACCCATAGAGCTCAAATCCGGAGTGGAACTGCATCTGGAGATGGGCGCCAGGCTGCTCGGAGTAGCGGACATCGCCGCCTACGAAAAGGCGCACACGGTGTATCCCGACGGCCGCAGGTCTCCCCATTCCGCCCTGATTTACGCGAACCGGCAGGAAAACATAGCCATCACCGGCCTCGGCACCATAGACGGACAGGGAGGCGATCCGGCCTTCAACGTAGGCAAGGCTGACCCGGGCGGCAGGCCCATGATCATCCTGTTCCGCAACTGCAGGAACGTGGTTGTGAAAGACGTGCGCCTCGAGCATTCCGCCCACTGGGTGCAGTATTATACGGACTGCAAAGGAGTGAGAGTGAGCGGCGTAAAGGTCTATTCCCACTGCAATTACAACAACGACGGCATCGACATCGAATCCAGCGACGTCGTGGTGAGCAACTGCATATTCGACTGTGAGGACGACGCCATCTGCCTAAAGGGCGCAGGGGACGAGCTGTGCGAGAACGTCGCCGTCAGCAATTGCGTCGCCGCCTCCAATTGCAATGCCGTCAAGCTCGGCACGGGTTCAAGCACCGGCTACCGCAACGTCACCGTCAGCAATATCACGATACGCGCCGCCAGTGAGGACATTTTCCGCCACTGGTCCACCAAGATCGCGGGAGTTACCGCCCCCGTCACCGTCATCTCCGGCATTGCCGTGGAAGTGGTAGACGGCGGCATCTGTGAGAACGTCTGCTTCAGCAATATCTCCATGAGGGATGTACAGACGCCCATATTCGTCCGCCTGGGACGCCGCGGCAGCGACTGCAGTTCCAGCAGGCTGAGGGGTGTGACCATAAGCGGAGTGACCGCGGTCTCTGAAAGCATGATGTCCAGCTCCGTCACCGGAGTGCCGGGACTGTATGCAGAAGATATCTACTTGTCCGACATAGACATCACCTCCCCCGGCGGAGGGACTGCCGACATGGCCGGCATTGAGGTCCCCGAGGCGGAGGATACCTACCCTGAGAACCGGAAACTCGGCCACACGCTACCGGCCTCCGGTCTCTATATCAGGCACGCCAACAATGTCTACCTGTCCAACGTCCGTTTCCATTTCCGCAAACCGGACGCGCGGCCGCTTATCGTGACCGACGACTGCAGCAATGTGGTGACCGACTCCAAATAGCTCATGAAGAAAGCGCTCTGTCTGTTTTGCCTTTTCGTCTGTCTCGCCTGTCAGCGCAAGTCTGAGGGATATATGGACGTCTTCTCCCTGCTGGACCTGGACAGGCCGGGGCTGGAGCAGGTCAGGGCCAGCTGCGAGGCGCAGCAATGGGACAGGGCGTCCAGGGAACTGCTGGAGTATTACCGGACACGGCAGGGCGTTTACATTCCGGGGCAGGACTCCCGGGAGGCGTCGGACAGAGATATGCTTTGGGCCAATGACGCGCTGAAGCACACATTCCACGTCCTGGAGGACCCCGTATGGAATTACGGACGCGACATAGACTGGGAATACTGGCCGGTAAAGAATATCGAGATGAGGGTGCAGCTGCACCGCCAGGGCTGGTGGACCCCGCTCGGAAAGGCGTACTGCAGCACTGGCAAGGAAAAATACGCCCGGGAATATGTGTACGAATTCCGGGACTGGATAAAGAAGAACCCCCACAGGTCTTTCGACATCAACCAGCAGGGCACGGTGAGCAGCGGAGCTCTCGATATCGACTCCCCCAACGAATGCTTTGCCTGGAGGCCACTAGAGATAGGGATACGCCTGCTGAGGTGGCCTATGCAGTTCGCTCTTTTCCTGGATTCCAGGCAATTCACGCCAGAGTTCCTTATGGAATTCCTGCGCTCGTACCACGAGCACGCCACAGTGCTGATGCAGTCGTTCAGTCCGGAAGGCAACCATCTTATCCATCAGTCCTCGGGCGCCATTCGAGCAGGCATCTGTTTCCCCGAATTCAAGGATGCAGAGGTCTGGGTTAGGGCAGGAGCGAATAATCTCAACAAGGAAATCACTCGCCAGTCGTATCCCGACGGCTGCCATTTCGAGCTCGATCCGGGCTATCACATCGGTGTCATCGATTCCTACAACGACGCCATCCAGGTTGCGCTGCGCAACGGCCGGCTGGATCTATTTCCGCCCGAATGCCTGGAGCATCTGGTGCGTATGACGCAGTACTACCTGGACTACCGTTATCCCGACGGCACCCATCCCTGTTTCAGCGATTCCCGCCGCCACGACGACCTGGCCGACGACGCACTGCTGAAAGATATCAGCGGCTACTGCGACTCCCCCGCCGCACGCCGTATCCTCTGGTTCGCGACCGGCGGAGAGGAGGGCGAAGCGCCCGATTACAAGTCGGCCGGCCACCCGGACACAGGCTTCTACTGCTTCCGGGACGGATGGTTCGACGCGAATATAATTATGCCGGTAAAGGCCACCGAGCGCGGCATGTGGCACGCCCAGCCCGACTTCGGGACCTTCGAACTGTGGGCCTACGGCAGGAAGCTGATGCCGGATGCCGGGTCTTACACCTACTCCGGAGACGAGAAGATCGAGCAGGAACGGGCCTGGTTCAAGCAGACCGCGCGGCACAACGCCGTCACTCTGGACGATAGGAATTACGACGACCCGCATCCGGAAGTTCTCGCCTGGCGGCCGGAGGCGGAAAAAGGCGTCCAGCTGCTGAGCGTGAGGCACGAGGCCTACGAGGGCCTGACGCGCCGCCGCAGCATAGCGTTCGTGGAGGAGAAGTTCTTCATCGTGGTCGATGAGGTCCGCGGGGAAGCTTCCGGCCACCTGACGCTCCGCAACTGCCTGGGAGAAGGCTCAGTGAGCGAGACCTCCCCGGGGGTATATGTTTACAGGGACGGAGACGCCGGTCTTGGCGTACTGGTGGCCGGCCCATACGGCTCCGGCAGCAGTCTGGAGACGGGCTGGTACAGCGAGGCCATGCACGAGAAGCACGAACGGCCGGTTATCCGTACCGACGTCGACCGCTCCCCTCACTCGGGGGCACAGCTATTCGTTACGGTACTCTACCCCTTCTGCGGCGACGCCGAGCCCGCACTCGTCTGGAAGGGTCCCGGATGCGTATCGGTTAACGGAAAGAACTATTCAGTTAATTACTAAATACCGCATATCATGAAAAAATTCGTTATTGCAGCAGTCGCTGCCATTGAAGCGCTGGTCGGATGCGGCCGGGCCGACAACAAACTCGTGAATCCGGACGGATACGTACTGGAGCATCCTGCAATCGACGTGGCCGACCCCGTCGCCGTCGCCGACTGGTGGTGCAAGAACCTGGGATTTACCATCACCAAGCAGAAAGACGACGAGACTCATACCACATTCATCGTCGATGCCAGCGGGCGCATTGCCATAGAGCTGTACCGCGCCAGGACTCAGCCCGAAGCTCCCGACTACGCATCCATGGATCCCCTTACCCTTCATTTCGGATTCACGTCCAAGGATGTGGACGCGGATATCGAGAAGCTCACCGCCGCCGGTGCCACCCTCGTGGTGCACGAGAAGGCTCCCGGATTCGACGGGGCTATGATGAAGGACCCCTTCGGCATTTCCATACAGTTTGTAAAACGTGACCAAAGCGTACTGCTCAAGTAGTATGAAAAGAATTATCATTTCTGCCGCGGCTCTGCTTTGCGCTTTCGGCCTGTCGGCCCAGATTACGGTTTCGCCCGATGCCGCCATCGGCCCTATCAAACGCATGAACGCCGTGAACAACGGCCCGCGCATCAATAATGCCGAGCAGGTTTATACCGGGACGACCGCCTATTTCCGTGCCGCCAATGTGGGCTATTCCCGCAACCACGACGCAGCCGGGGCCGGAGCCTACGGAGAGCATGTGGTTGACATCTCCATAATCTTCCCCGACTTCTCCAAGAACCCGAACAAGCCTGAGTCTTACGACTTTACGCTGACCGACCGCTATGTGAAGAGCATCCAGGACGCCGGCGTGGAGGTGTTCTACCGCCTGGGGCAAAGCATTGAGAACCAGCCTCTTAAGAAGTACAACATCTACCCGCCGAAGGATAATAAGAAATGGGCTCAGATCTGTGAGCACATCATCCGCCATTACAACGAGGGATGGGCCGACGGCTTCCATTACAACATCAAGTACTGGGAGATATGGAATGAGCCCAACCTGGAATGGGACAACGACAAGTGGAAGGTGGATCCGCGCTGCTGGGCCGGTTCTCCGGAGGAGTTCTACGACTTATTCGAGGTGGCGGTGAAGCACCTTAAGGGCTGCTTCCCCAACCTTTTGATCGGCGGCCCGGCAATGTCCGGCACGGATCCGGGCGTTCGCCAGATTCCCGTATGGTATGAGTTGCTCCTTTCCGAGATGCAGCGCAGGAATGTGCCGCTGGACTTCTTTGCCTGGCACATCTACGAGGCGGACCCTACGGTCTATGTGGACTATTCGTATCAGGTGCGCGCCCTCCTGGATAAGTACGGTTACAACAAGGCGGAGTCGTTCCTCAACGAATGGAACTATATCAAAAGCTGGACGGACGACTATCCCTATTCGATGCGGACTCTGCCCAGTATGAAGGCCGCAGCCTTTGTCTGCGCCTCGATGCAGGAAGGCCAGAATTGCCCCACCGACATGATGATGTACTATGACTGGCGTCCCTGCTCTTTCAACGGGTTGTTCGACCCTCTCAGCGACACTCCTATCTGGGGCTACTGGGCCATTTATGCCTGGGGCAAGCTCAAGACTCTGGGCACCCAGGTCAAGGCCGAGTGCAACATCCCCGACGTGCGCGTAACCGCTGCCCGCAGCGACTCCGGACGGCTCGGCATACTGGTCAGCCGCTATGTCATGGACGACAACGTCACGTCCGTCAAGAACGTGAAGGTCAGTCTGGACTGCGGCAAGTTCGACGAAAACATCCGCTGCCACATCACCGACCCGTTCAGCATGTACACCGAATACCCCGTCGCCTTGCAGCCCGACGGCACCCTTCTGCTCGAGCTGCAGCCCCATTCCTTCGTGTTCATCGAGTTCTAAGGCTTGCGCAAGCAACAAGAAAGCCTTCCGGGAGCACCGGAAGGCTTTCTTTGTTTTATAGAGCCCTGAGAAACAGAAAGATCAGGGCCTCTGGAGTGAAAAGAATTAATTAAATAGAATCTGCAACGGTAGGGAGCGCATCGTCGACGATGGTATAATTCGATGCACCACCACTCATGCACTGTCCTGCAGTAACTCCCGAATCATCATTAATCGTTACTTTAGAACCCGTAGCATAAGAAATCGTGCCTTTCTTAATCAAGCAGTTCGTGAATGTTACTTCAACCGTATTGGTGTTGTTATGACACATAACAGCATTCCGGCCTACGCCAGAGCCAGCAGCACGTACAGAACCTCCAACACGGCAGTTGTTCAGCTCAACTGACGATGTGTGCAGATAACCGATGATACCTCCGGTGTAAGCGAACGGGGACGAGCTATTAGAATTAAGCGTGCCCTGGTACTTCAGATTTGTTGCAGAAGAGCCATTGAAGTAACCAACCACTCCACCGCAAATCTGACGGTGATAATTATCGCCAACAGTGCCTATACCACCTTTCTTGTACAGCCTGATATTATTTGTACACACACAACCGACAGGATCGTTTTCCGTATACGCGACTACACCGCCGATGCAGCAGCGTACCTTACAATAAATCAGAATACGACCGCTCATGGTGCAATTGGTGAAGGTCTTTCCGGTGATTGTGGCCACGCCGCCGTTCAACCCTTCACTGGTGCCAGAGCCCATTCCGGCGATACCTCCGAAGCAGGACCAGAGCGGAGTGCTAGTATCGCTAACACCAATGTCGTCGTAATAACTGTCGCCATCGGCGTGCCTCTTGGTATAAACCCATCCGGAGTTGGAACATCCGGTTATAGTCTGGTCACCGGATGCCGACCAACCGCCGATAATACCTCCGGCGAATACCTGACCTGTTGCGGACATGGTAAGATCGTGCAAGCATACATCACCTTCAACATTGCTGGCATAATCGAAGGATGAAGTATTAGCGCTCATGCCAATAATACCGCCCACGTAAACCTTATCCCTGGTATTATCCTTGACGACAATATCATCAACATCATCTCCATCCTGGATTTGATACTGGGCATAGGCAAAATCAGATGCTGCACCTGATGTATAACCGCAGACACCACCCACGGCGACTTTGGAGCTCGCCGAATTCTCAAGAACGACAGATTTGTTGTAATTGTACTCGGAAGCGGTTCCGGTGAGGGTATTGGCACCGTCGGCAACGCCAATCAAACCGCCCATTCTGACATAATCAGTTGCTGTGGTGGTATTGGTAACATTTGCCAGATTATGACAGGCAGTAAGGGTACTTCCGGAAATGCTGCCGATCAAACCGCCGATGATGAGGTCTCCGTCAACTTCCGTTGCAGAAGCATGAGTTATTGAACCCATCGACACACATCCGGTGAGAGTTGCATCTGTTGCACTCTTTGCAAAGATACCCACTATGTCCTGAGCGTCTGTGATGCTCAGCGTGGAATTGAGAGTGAGGTTATTTGCCGTACCGCTGAACTCGTCGAAGAGCGGCTTGGTAAGACCGGCAATGGTATGGCTGTTACCATTGACGATACCGTCAAACTCGGCAACAGGATAAAGGGCGTCAATATCTGCAAGCTGCTCGGAAGTGAGCGCGATGTCCGCGGTCACATTGCCCTGGATGGTCTTACCAGGCTCGCAAGCGGTAAGGAACGCCTTGAAGGAGTCGAAGTCGGAAATCTCAATAACCTGGTCGACAGCTCCAATATCCTTCATACTCACGATGGTAACGATAACGTCGCTGATATAGAAACGATTCTTATTATCATTATTCTCGAGAGACCCGATAATGAGATGGCACTCGGAATCCACATTGGCAATCCTCGCCGTCTTGGTTTGCCACTCTTTTGTAGTGGTAATGCCGAAGGAACTGGCCTTGGCTGCGTTCAGGGATGCGCCTGTATACTTTCTATAACTGGCTTCGGAAGTACTGGTCTGCGAGTTCATGGTAAGGCCCTTCTCAGCAAAGACCGAAATATCAATCGAGCTGTCATACTTTGTGGCCGTTATCGTAACATCAAGGGTCGCCACTTTGCCTGCAGGAATGCCGGAAAGGACCGGAGTTACAATATGGGTGCGGCCACCGGATGCTCCGACGCGTGTATAACCGTTATCAAGGTAAACCGAACTGTTGCCGAAGAAGCCCCAGCCTTTAGACAGGCGGGAGGTACCAAGGTCAACTCCGGAACCGAAGAAACGGCTGCCAGTATTATCGTACTTTATGAACGAGCCCGAAGGATTTGCACCGGAGGGGGCACCCACAGCCTTAGTTGAAGGCTCAAAACCGGCTGCTACGCCAAGAATATCCGGGCCCCAGCCGATTTCGGAGAAGTCCTCGGCAAGGATTACATCGCCGACTGCAGCATTGGTTACAGTCGTTGCATCCACTACGGTGAAGGCTTCGGTTGTGGCGCTGACGGGATCGGACACAGAGCCATTTTCCGTGTCCTCAACCACGAGCCAGTAGGTGGTGGAAGGAGCCAGACCGCCGAATGAGAAGCAAGGGCTCTTGCTGTCCCAGCAGGAAGCATCGGCTTCAAAAGCATGGGAAACTACCAGAGAAGTGCAAGCGCTATCGCTGTAGAGGGAAGCGGTGTAAGGCTTTGCAACGTCATCTGCAGCGTCGCCACCGTAAGTCCAGGTAAATGCGGCGGTACTGGAAGAGACGCTCTTCAGGCTGACGGAGAGTGTCGGTTCGGGGATATCGTCAAGAGCCTTGATGGTGACCTTGATGTCACTGATGAGCATGCGGGCATCGTTTAAGGTAACGGTACCTTCGGCACCGAAGGCAATGCGGTCGCCCTTCACCACATTGGAGAGGGTGACCTTGTAGGTCTTCCAAGCGCTTGCCTCGTCCAGAGTGATGTCCTGCTTGTTGGATGTGAGATCAAGAGTGTTTGTCTTGGTTTCGTCCACCAGCTCATTCAGTGCGCCGGTCTGTACCGCAACAATGGCGTTGGTGGTGCAGAAGGAGGCGCTGGATTCACTGAAGTATGGACTTGCGGTCACTTCAACCTCCACGGTTGCAAGTTTGCCATCAGGAATGTTATCGAGGGCAGGGGTTACAATGTGAGTAACTTTCTTACTGCCAACGAGCTTAATGTAACCGGGGTGGATGTACAGGTTGGCATTGGCACCCTGGGCCCAGTGGGCCAGACGGCTGGCAGCCACAGCTGAACCTTGACTGGACAGCACCTTCTCGGAATTGGTATCGATGGGCAGGAACTGGCTGACTTCTGAATTAGCGAAAGAATCCTGAGAAGTCGGGAAGTAACCTACGCCCAGGCCAATCAGGTCGCTGTCCCAGCGGAGCTCGCCGAAGTCTTCTGCCAGAATCACATCATCCACGGCTGCAGGTGTAGAAGACACCTCGACGATGGTGAACGCCTGAGTGGTAACAGGCAGCACATCACTGTCTACAGAGCTTGTAACGTCGGAGACCTTTACATAGTAAGTGGTAGAAGGATCCAGTCCGCTGATGCAGAATCTGGGAGCGGCACCGCCCCAGCAGGTCGCGTCTTCACCCACAGCATAGCTGTCTACCAGCGAAGAGCACCCAGAGTCGGAATATACATTGAAAGTAAATGCATGGGCGGCGGGACCGTCGACACAGATAACCGCAGTAGAACTCGTGATGCCTTCCGAAGTAACAGGTACGGAGGGAGCTCCGGAAGCCTCGTACTCAAGAACCGGCGGCAAATACATTTCGCCGGCAGCGAGAGCAGAAGCAATGGTGGCGTTCTTGCTCATGGAGCCGTACTCGGAGTCGAAGAAATCGACCTGCAGGGCACCGTTCACACCGGCGGGCACGCAGATGAAGAAATCTGCGGGCAGCGCGACGGGCGATGCGGCAACCAGCTCGACCACGTTGGAGACATCGCCCTGCTCATGAGAGACGAAATCGGTCGTGAACGAACCGCTCAGGGCTGCATCGGCCGCGCCGGTGAGACGGATACGGCTAATGGATGCGGTACCAGTAAGGCTGAGGTGAATCACGCTCACGAAAGGACTCAGGTCCACCGAGGCGCTGTTGTCGCTCTTACCGTACATCACGAATGCCTCCGGGTCGTATGAACCCGCGACGTAATTCTGAGTGGCAGGCACGCTGATGGTAGCGGTGCCGGCGTTGTAGTTGGAAACAGCCGCTGCGGGATAAACGGCGCAGAAAGGCGTATTAACTATGCCGTCGAAAGTGAAGCTGGCGCTGGATTTACCGTCGGCCTCTGCTCCAAGGGCATTGGAAACGACACCGTTGACGCTGATCTGGTCGCCGGCCTTCCAGTAGTTGGGCCATGAGGTACCGTTCTTCTCGCCAAGGGCTGTTTTAGTAGAAGCGATGTTGGCGCTGATAACAGTGCGGAGCACTTCAGGTCCGGCCACTTCCACTTCGCAGGAAGCGACTGTAAGAATGCTGAGTATTGCAGCAGAAAGGAATAAAATCTTTTTCATAAGCCACTACCATTAATTCCACGTGATTGTTCCATTCCATTCTTCAATAGGGTCAAGTTGACCGCTGGTGCAAATAACTGCAGTGTCCAGGACAAGCTTCAGCTCGCAGTCTGGCGCAATGTAATTGATTTTTGTTTGCATATTGTCAATTATAGTTATAGTATTCGGGTTAGAATTCATCTACCAGTGCCGGAGGATTGGTTACCTCGGATGCATGGTTACGTCCAATAACGGCTTCGGCCATATTCTCTTCGGTTATCGTAATCTTCTGGACCTTGGTGCCCTTCTTTACCTTACAACCGGTAAAGTCGAAGGCGGTACTGGAAGACTTGCTGGCAAACAGGCCTGCGCCGGTGGAACCGAATTGGCCTGAACTTGCGCCTACGATATTGACAGGGGCGTAGATATTACAATCATGGAAAGCCTTACAGTTGCTGCCCAACTGGCCGACTATACCTCCTGTGAAACAGTTCGGGGATGAACCGGTAGTCTGCAACCTGCCCCAGAAAGTAAGGTCATGGACGGTTCCGACATCCATATAACCTACTATACCGCCTATTACACCGTTACTGCTGCTAAGGTTTGCAGGGTTGAAGCGATAGTAGATGATGGTGGCGTTGTTTGTGTATGCACAACCGGTAGGATTGACGCTCGAGTAACCTGCTATACCGCCCAGACGTGTCTTCAGCTGGTTGTAAACGGTAATGTCTCCGCTGCAGGTACAGTTGATGAATTCCTTGGCGCCGCAGTCACCCACTCCGGAAATACCGCCTATATAACTGTAGGCAGTAGGCTTTTTCTCCATGTCTATAGCCATATTGGCACCGTTCCCGCCCTCCTGAGGGCAGTCGATATTACCGGTATTCGTCAAACCGGTAAGAGTCAGTGCAACACCCTTGATGCCATCATTGCTGGTATTGAAAGCGCCGATGACACCGCCAAGCCACACCTGGTGAGAAACAGTGATATTGCGGAAACTGATATCACCGGCATTGGAGGCGTAGTCCATGGTGAGCGGCGCGTTGACACAACCCACGACACCGCCGACATAGCTGTTGTAACGGGTATTGTCGGCATACATGACATCACCGGTGTCAATATTCTTGACGTAGGAGAGATCGATTCCGTCACCGTCGCATTCTCCGACAAAGCCGCCGACTGCGATATAAGTGGATTCAGACGTATCCGTCACCGTTCCGGCGTTGTAGTTGTAGTTGGACTCTGTACCTCCAAGGTTGGCCTCCCCGTAGATGTAGCCGGCAAATCCTCCGACGCAGGTACCTACGGGAGATGTACCCGAACCGACGCCGGTGTTGGATACGGCTCCGGCGTTATAGCTGGAAGTTACGGTTACACCGCTAATGACGCCGGCGACACCGCCCACACATACAGGGTGTTTGTTGTCGGAACTGCCGCTGTTGGAAACCGCACCGGTATTGTAGCAATTGGCAATCGCCGCAGCACTTTCTGAAGTAACGCCGCCCACATAAACATAGGCGGTACTGCTGCCCGTATTGGCAACGTTACCGGTGTTGTAGCAATTGGAGAGAGGGGCGTCTGTATGGTTGTAACCGACCACGCCGCCGAGCTGTATGAAGTATTTATCGCTGGAAGTCACGGAAGCGCCGTTGGAAACGAGTCCGCTGTTGGTGCATGAGGTCAAGCCCTTCTCGGCACGTCCGACCACACCGCCGAAGTAGAGAGTCTGCTTTGAAACGACTCCGTCGGCAGCCACGACGTCACCGGAATTGCTCGACAATTCAACGGGACCGTTGGCAAGGCCTGTCACACCGCCGAGATAGAGCGTAGTGCAGGTGAGTTTACTGACCGTGACATTACCTGCATTGGTGGCGCTCATGCTGCCATTGGTGTGCAGACGTCCCGCGACACCGCCGACGTAAACATACTTGTTGGATTGACCTTCGGTATTGACGACGACGGCTCCATAGTTGGTCGCAGGGGCAGATTCATACTTGCCGGTAATAGAATGCTCGACACCACTGTCCGTCGAGCCCACGACGCCACCGTAGAACGGGTTCTGAGCACTGTTCTTGCCGGTAATGGTAATGGTTCCTCCGTTACTGGAATCAACAATATCACCTTTGATGTGTCCGACAATGCCACCTACGAAGGTATATCCTTTGTCGCCGGAAATCTCCTGGCTGTAGGTGATATTTCCGGTATTAAGACACTCGGAAATATTATTACCTGTCATCTTACCGACTACTCCGCCAAAGCTGAAGTATTGGTTGGACGTGGGACTAAACTCACCTCCGATATTGAGCGTCATGGCGTTGGTGCAGCCTAATACAGGCTGTGTCGAGTAACCTACCACACCTCCGACATAAAGCGGACCGTGTGCGGTTGAACCCGAGTAAGTCAGGATTCCGCCGGTGGAGTTACATCCATCCAGGGCAAGCCCGGAAACCTTATTGCTGGCGACGACACCTCCGATATACGTTGCAAGTGTATCTACCGAAGAATAGTTGATGTTACCGCTGTTGGTGAATTCCGTGATGGCGGCACCTTCTTCGCAACGTCCTACAACACCGCCGATCAGCCTGTACTCGCGGCCACCCTTGGCGGCCACATTGACGGTACCGTTGTTTGTAAGACCGGCGTAGCTGTCTGCTTCCCTGTTGAGACGACCAACTACACCGCCCTGGCAGAGATAAGTACCTGCTGCGCTTCCTTCCTCAGTGGTCACGACACCGTCGGAAAGGTTGGTGCAGGACTCGATCAGGCCCTTGCCCATGCCGATGACGCCTCCGATGTGGAGGGCCTTGGTGGTGGAACTGGTGGAACCGACCTTTACAATGCCGCCGTTGACGCATCCGCTGATGGATTCTTTCTTCTCCACCTGATAACCGAGGACGCCGCCGATGTAGATATTCTCGCTGAGTTGAGCGTTGGAAATTACGGAGCCGCTGTTAGAGCAGTTGGTGATGTTTCCCTGAGAGGCATCGCTCTTCTGGGTACGGCCGACTACGCCGCCGACGGAACTCTGGCTGGCATTGACCTGGCCGTTGTCGTCAAGGGTAACCTTAGCCGAGTTGACGCAATTGGTAATCGTTCCACCCTTGTTGTTACCTATCAGACCGCCAATCTGGCAATCCTTTTCCAGTGCGGAAGAGGGGGTATAGGTAATCGAGCCGTTGGCAGTACAGCCCTGCACGGTTGCAGTGCCGCCTGCGCCGGAGTAGAGAACTTTGGCCAGGATACCCCAGTTCACATCGTCGGCATCGGTTGCCTTGACGGTAGAATTCAGGGTAAGGTTCTTGACCGTGCCGTACAGAGTGGCGAACATGGGCTTGGTGAGACCGCTGATGGTCTTGCCGTTGCCGTCGAAGGTTCCTTCGTAATCCTCGATGGAGTTGAAGGCGCTTACGGTTGCGGAGGAGAGGCTAAGCGTAGAAGCTACCGTAAGACGGGCTTCGAGAGTCTTGTTGCCTCCGGCCACGAGATTCACGAACTGCTGGAACTTGGCCTCACTGTCGATCGCTATGTAGGAGAGGTCCTCGTCTAGAGCCTTGATCGTGACCTTGATGTCGCTTACGTTCATTCGGGCGTCGTTGCCGCTTACATCCTTGGCGGCTCCGAAAGCAATACGGGAGCCCTTGACTACGCCGGAAAGGGTTACCTTATAGGTATTCCATGCGGTTTCTTCAGTAAGGGTGACGGCAGCTGTCTTGCTTGAGAGATCGAGGGTATTCGTCTTTTTCTCGGAAGTAAGCTCGTTAAACTCTCCGGGGGCCTGTACGGCAACTATAGCATCCTTGGTACAGAACGCAGCGCTGCTCCCGCTATAGTATGCGCTGGCTGTCAGTTCCACTTCCAGAGTCGCAATTTTGCCCTCGGGAATATTGTCGAGTGCAGGGGTTACAATATGTGTAACCTTCTTGCTGCCAACTATTTTGATATATCCGGGATGGATATACAAATTATTGTTCGCACCCTGGGCCCAGTGGGCCAGACGGCTGAATGCAAGCGCTGCAGTCTGGCTGCCGAGTGTCTTCTCGCTATTGGTGTCAATGGGCAGGAAGGTATCGACCTCAGAGTTGGCGAAGGAATCCTGTGAGGTCGGGAAATAACCGACGCCACTGTTAATCAGTTCGCTGTCCCAGCGGAGCTCGCCGAAGTCTTCTGCAAGAATCACATCGCCCACTCCGGCCGGTATGGAGGAGACCTCCACTACGGTGAACGCCTTGGTGGCCACAGGCAGGACTGCGCTTTCCGCATTGGCGGTAACATCCTGTACCTTTACATAATATGTCGTAGCAGGTTCGAGGCCGCTGATGCAGAACCTGGGAGATGCGTCGCCCCAGCAGGCGTTGCCTGCATCCACTGCGTAGCTGTTTACGAGTACAGAGCAGGCCTCGTCGGAATACACGTTGAAGGTATATGCGTCGGCAGCTGCACCGTCTACGCAAATGATTGCGGTAGAACTGGTTATGCCCTCAACAGAGATTGATGGACCGTCACCTGCAGAATAAGCGAGGGCCGCCGGTGAATAAACTACTCCGGCCACAAGAGGGCTCTTTATATTGGCGCTGACGCTCTTGGAACCGCCATCCGAGTCGCTGATCTTAACGACGACAGGGCCGCTGAGACCGGCAGGCACGCAGATGAAGAACTCTGCGGGAAGGGCAACGGGCGCATCTGCGACCAGCTCTACCACATTGGAGACGGTCTTAGGCTCAGCCGTTTCGAAATCGGTGGAGAACGAACCGCTCAGAGCAGCTCCGTCGCCGCCGGTAAGCTTGACGCTCGTGATGGAAGCGCTTCCGGTCAGGCTGAGGTGGAATACGCTCACGAAGGGAGCCAGGGCCACGGACGACTCAGTTTCGCTCTTGCCGAACATGACGAATGCGGCAGGATCGTACGAACCTGCTACATAGCTCTGGGAAGCAGGAACGGTAATGGTCGCGCTGCCGTTGCTGTAGTCGGAGACTGCAGCTGCGGGATATGCGGCATAGTAAGGGGTTGCGACCGCTCCGCTGAAGGAGAAGGACGCGCTGGATTTGCCGTCTGCTTCTGCGTCGAGGGCCTCAGAAGCCACGCCGTTGATGCTGATCTGGTCGCCGGCTTTCCAGTAGTTGGGCCACGCGGTGCCGTCCTTCTCGCCGAGGGCGGTCTTGGTGGATTCTATGCTGGCGTTGATGACGGTAGTATCGAAAGCTGTCTCCGGGCCGCCGATCTCCTGCTCACAGGAAACGACCGCGAAGATACCGAGTACTGTTGCAATAAGGAGTTGAATCTTTTTCATAAGGCAGTACTGTTAAAGGTCCCACTCAATATTTTCGGTGTTGTCCACCAAGTCGTCGAGCTCGGTGCCATAATCTGTACTATCGCAGAGGATAGAGTAGTTCCGGAATAATCCGCAGTCGCATTCAGGCGAGGAGTAAACGTGTTTCGTTGTCATATATCGATTCTCTTTAATTAATCATGTAAGGAATTTCCAGACGGATGTCGGAAGCGGAATCGCCAACAAGAATGTTGTAGGAGCCGTTGTCCACCACCCACTTGTGAGCGGCGGAGTCATAGCGGCTGAACGCATCGCACGGAAGGATGATGCTGACTTCTGCAGACTGGCCCTTTCCGAGCGTAAGCTTGTCGTACCCCTTGAGTTCGTGGTGAGGGCGGAGAACGACGGGATCTACCGGGGCTACATAGACCTGCGGCACCACGGCTGCAGGCACCTTGCCGGTATTCTTCACGGTAAAGCTCACCTTTACGCCCTCGGGGAGTTTCTCCACGGCGCCGCCGGCATACTCAAAGCTGCTGTAGGTCAAGCCGAAGCCGAAGGGGAACATGGGCTGGACGCCGTAACGCTCCACGCCGCGGTAGCCGAGGAATATGCCCTCCTTATACTGGGAGAAAGGAAGGGGATCCCTGTTTTTCTTCACCTTCTTTACCTCAGGTATAGAAGCGAGATAGTATTTGGCGGCAGGATTGGCAGACTCCGAGCCCCAGAAGGTGAACGGCAGACGGCCGGAAGGCGACACGGCACCGGAGATGATGGCGGCGACTGCGCGCCCGCTCTCCTGTCCTCCGTACCATACCATCAGGAGGCCCTTTACCTTGTCGAGCCAGGGACTTACGTCAAACTCACCGCCGCTGTTGGCGACCACCAGCACATTGGGGTTGACGGCAGCGACGCGGGCGATCAGTTCGTTCTGCCCGGCAGGCAGACAATATGTGCGGTCGAAGCCCTCGCCCTCGGTGTCGTGGTTGAATCCTGCGCACACAACCACCAGAGTGGCCTTTGCAAGTTCGGCCTCATCTATGTTCTTCCAGTCCATAAGGGAGGCCTGGTATTTCTTGCCGAGCCCGGCTATACCCTGATAAATTGTAGTGGTCGTGCCCTCGATGGGGTGCATCCTGCCGGAACCGCCGCCGTAAGGAATAATGTCGGCGTTGGGGCCGAGCACTACGATACGGTTCTTTTTGGAGGCCTTCACAGGAAGGATGCCGTCGTTCTTAAGCAACACCGGTCCTTCCACTGCGGCCGCATACGCATTGTCGCGCGAGGGCTGGTTGTTCTCGGGAATGGAACTGTCCACCATAGGCTGGTCCAGCAGGCCATAAGCAATGAAAGCGGACAGGATATTGACACATTTGGCATCCACCATCGCCTCATCCGCAACTCCGTTCGCGACAAGGTCGCTCACGTCCTTGTAATTCAGCACGTAGCCGCTGGGCATCTCCAGGTCGAGGCCGCTGGTGAGACATCCGATCGTGGTGTAAGTGGACACCCAGTCCGACATCACTATGCCTTCGTGGCCCCAGCAGCGCAGCTTGCCGATGAGTTTCGCACTCTCTGCGGCGTGCTCTCCGTTCACCGGGTTATAGCTGGTCATCACGGCGCCCACATGTCCCTTCTCCACGGCCTTGCGGAATGTGGGGAAGTAAATCTCGTTCATGGTGCGCTCGTCCGCGTAGGAACCGGTCCAGTGGCGGTCGAATTCCTGATTGTTGAGGGCAAAGTGCTTGATGGTGGCCATTACCCTCTGCTCCTGAATGCCGTTGATGTACTGCAGCGCCGTTTCGCTTGCAAGATACGGATCCTCTCCGTAGTACTCGAAATTACGGCCGCAATGGGGCGAACGGTAGATGTTCACGCCCGGGCAGAGCATGATGCGTACGCCTCTGGCGGAAGCGTCCCAGCCTATTCCGGTGCCGACTCCGTGCGCCACCTCCCGGTTGAAGGAGGCGGCCAGGCTGATTCCGCAGGGATAATAGGTACTTGTAGTATTGTTGCGGACGCCCTGGGGGCCGTCTGCCATACGCACGGAAGGAATGCCGAGGCGGGGGATGGCAGCGGTATGGAAACCGTCTATCTGCCCGGTAATAAGCGCGCACTTCTCTTCAAGAGTCATCTTCTCTACAAGTGCAGCCGCCTTGGCGCGGTCTTCCGCAGAAATAACATACTGAGCGCGGCCCGCGATGCAGGCGAGCAGCATAAGTGCAATAACAATCGAACGTCTCATATAATAAACTGTTTATTCGTCAATCCATTCGCCAACCTTGGAGTAAATAAAGTCCGCCATGGTCGCCATGCCGGCAGCATCAGGGTGAGGGTTGCTGTACTTGGAGATGGAAACTTTCTCTCCAAGGATGTCGGCGACGCGTACTTTGTCGTCTCCGAAGTGCTGTGCTATGAGTTTGATGGCATCGCCCTGCCCTCCCCTGAGGTAATCTCCGATCACGCACACGATCTTGGCAGACGGATGCCTGACCTGTATCATCCTTATCAGACGCGTGTACGCAGAACAGAAGTTGGTGCCGTCGAGTGCGTCCGCATCGGAAACCGTCGTGGCGCCGTCGGCTGCCGAGAATATAGCGTCAAGCGCATCCTGCGACGATGAAGGGAATTCGGAGGCGGACATCGCCACGCCGGGAATGAGTTCCTCGGAAGTGCTGTACCAGCTGGTATGGCCGTAGTCGTTGGTGCCGCCGTGAATGAAAACCACGTCGGGGTTGCCGATGCCGAGCGTCTGGAGCCTGGTCCCGAAATCCCAGCCGTACCAATAGGCGGAAGAATCACCGGTGGTATTCTGAACGACGGTAGTATTGCCGGCGGAGATGTTCTTCTCGAAGGTGCCAGTCTTCATCTTGCTGTAGATGAGACGGTACCACCAGGTCATATCTACGGACGACACGTCTCCGTCGCTCTTGGGATAATAAGCGCCGCCTTTGGTGGTGTCGCACCAGCCTTTGAAAGTAGAGATGGAATCGCCGATGATGCTGACCTTGGTAGTGCGGTTGGCGTCTCCGAGCTCTACGATCTTTACGATAATGTCGGAGAAATTGTGACGGTTCTTACTCTTGCTGCTCACGTTGACATTATCCAGCGAGCCTATCAGGAGCTGGTCGTTGCAAGTTACACCTTCGATTCTGACGGTCCTGGTCTGCCAGCTGCCGGTTCCTATTCCAAGCGCGTAGCCTTCATCCAGAGCGCCGCTTCCGGTGTATTTTCCGAAGTATGCGCTGCTCTTGTCGGTCGTGGTGTTCATGGTGAGATTGGAGGAGACGAAAACGCCTACGTCGCCGTTGGTCTCATACATGCGGTCCGTAACTGTTACCTCGATGGTTGCGACTGCACCCTCCGGAATACCTTTGAGTTTGGGCGTCACGATATGCGTGCGGGCATTTTGCGCGGTCGTCGCGCAACGGAAATAGCCTACCCTCGAATACACGGCGCTGTTGCCGTAGAAGCCCCAGCCATGAGACAGACGAGTCCCCTCGGTAATCTCGAAGTTATTGCCCCACAGGCGTGTGGAGGTGGAGCTGGATTTTTCGAATGTACCGGACGGATTCACGCCCACAATGGGTTGAAGATTATGGGGACTGGGCATAAAGCCTGCCGCGCCGTCGAATTCATCCGGGCCGTAATGAACTTCGGAGAAGTCCTCGCCGAGGATAATGTCGCCGACTCCGGCATTGCTCACGGTCGTAGCGTCAACCCTGGGGAATGCAAGCGTGGTGGCCTTGACGACATTGGAAGTCTTGACGTTCCCCTCCGTGGTATCGGTTACCTTGAACCAGTAGTCGGTATCCTGCTCAAGTCCGCCGAAAACGAACCTCGGCTGTTTGCCGTCCCAGCAGGAATGATCAGCGGGAATGATATGGCTCACTTCCAGCTGAGTGCAGGCCTCGTCCTTGTACAGGGCTATCGTGTAAGGCTTGCTCACATCGTCGGAGGCCGATATGCCCTCGGTCCATGTGAAGGACAGGGAGGAGGATGACGCAATACCGAACTGGGCCTGAATGTCAGGTACATCCTCCATCGAAACCACCTGAACCTTGACATCCGAGAGGAAGAAACGGTTCTTGGTGTCGACATTCTCGGAAGATCCGATCAGCAGGCAGCTGTTGTTGTTTACACCTTCGATCCTGACGGTACTTGTGCTCCATTGTTTGACCTTGGAGTCCATCGGATATCCGTTGGTGAGTGATGCGCCGGTGTACTTGCCTCCCTGGCTGGAGAACTTGGGATCGGTACTCTCCTTCTGGTCGGGGGCAAGGGCAAGCTTCAGGGAAGAGAAGTCGTTGACGAACACTGCCACGTCGCTGCCGGAGCTGTCGTACTTGCTGTACGTCACGGTTACGTCGACCGTAGCGGTCTTCCCCGCGGGAATGCATGAGAAAGGAGGGGAAACGATGTGCGTACGTGCTCCGGAAGAAGACGAGCCTACACGCAGATATCCGGCATAGGCATATACGGAACTGTTACCGAAGAAGCCCCAGTTGTACATCCTCTTGTCGGAAGTAACCCTGACCTCACCGTATATACGGCCGGAGGTATTGTCGTAGTCCAAGAAATCTCCGTCTTCTTTGGTTTTATTACCGCTCATAGGGTCCAATGACTTGGGTCTGGGTATGAATCCAGCGGCATAAGCCAGCATATCCGAGTTCCATGCCAGTTCGCTGAAGTCCTCGGCCAGGATTACATCACCTGCGGCGGCACCGTTCAACTTGTAAGGCTCCACTACTGTGAAGGCTTCGGTGGTGCCGGGGACCACCTCGGATGACTCACCGTCCTTCATGTTGGTAACCTTGAAATAGTATGTAGTAGATGGCTCAAGTCCGCCGAAGACGAACCTGAGGGCTCTGCCGTCCCAGCAGGAGCTGGAGGCGGGAACCTCAAACGATATCACACCGTCGGTACATGCTGCATCCCTGAAGAGCTCCAGTTTGTAGGGCACGGAGGCGTCCTCAGCCGCAGTTCCGCCTATCGTCCAGCCGAAGGCGAGCGAGGAAGAAGACGTGGACACGCACTCGGCCTGAGGCGCGAAGCTGTCGAACTGGTTCCTGTAATCGTCCATGGTGAACGCCTTGGGACGAGCCATGGTCTCGGTGTAGACATTGCCGAAACGGTCTGTAACCTTGACGGTTACGGGGGTATCGGCCGCCGATGCCGTAGCCTGGAAGAAGTGGCGCCACTTGGCCGTACTGAAGGTCGTGGTATTGTAGTCGTTCAGGCGGGGAATCGTCATCGCGTAGATGTGGAGCGGGTCATAGACTCCGACTTCGGACACGTTGAGAGGCGTACCGTTCTCGGAAATCTCGACCTTCCAGTCTTCGTCGTAATCCCATACATTGACGAGGATAATATTGTCTCCGTAGCCCTGGATATGGTTGTAGTACTTTGGATATCCGGAATGACTGGAAAGGCCCTCGGTGATGGTCTCCTTGACCACGTTCATGTCGTAGGCGCGGAACTGATACCCACGGGGCTGGCATGCTGCCTGATAATAGTGGGTACACTCGGTTCCGCTGACGTTCCAGACGGTGAATCCGCCCGGAGCGCCGTCCTGTGCGATGTGGATGCCGGGGTTAATCTTGCCCGACCACCACCAGCTGGCGCAGACGGCTCCGGCGTTGTGCTCCACGAAGGTGGAGCTGTAGCGGCGGAAGAAGGTATTGTGGGTATGTCCGCTCAGGAACCTGACGTTGTAGCCGTCAAAGATGCCCATAAAGGTGCTCAGGTCGGCATCCTTGCCGTTGAGCTCTTCGCCCCAGCTCAGGCCGGAAGGCCTGGCAAGAGGTTCGTGGGAAGTGACGAACACGGGCGTGGACTTGTCCACGTAAGAGAGGTCCTGACGCAGCCATTCGAGCTCTTCGGCAGTGTAGTTCTTGGCGTATTTGCTGCGGTTGTCCTCGCCTGCCTCGACACCGGTGAAATCCATATTGTCGAGCACGATATAGTGAATCTTGCCGAGGTTGAAGGAGTAGTAGTCCGGAGCGATGTTCTGGGTGTACTTTATGGCCTTCAGGAAATCGCCGGCAACCTCCATCTCGTTATCGTGGTTACCCATCGTATGGAAGAACGGAGTGCCGAAGAAGTAGCTGTTGACCGTCTGAAGATAGTCGCTGAATCCGTAATTGTTGGCAATCCAGTACATATCCCAGGTCATGTCTCCGAGAGTAAGGACGTACACCTTGCCGGGAGCAGCATCCATATACTTTCGCAGGTCCAAAGCCACCTTCTCGAACTGGGCAAGGTCGTTGGTACGGCGCGCAAGATGAATGTCGCCCAGCAGGAAGAGAGTGTAGTCGTCGTTGGGAACCTGTATCAGTTCGAAGTCCACCTGGTCCATAGCGTCCACGCCGTTGGAAAGGGGCTTCCAGATCTGCGGCAGCACTCCGTCCACCGGAGCTTCGTAACCGGACGGGATGATCATGAACACGTAGTTCCACTTCTTGTCCGACTGAATGCTGTAGTTGCCTTCCGCATCGGTCTCGACTATGCTGATACCGTCCGACACGAGTACGCCTGGCACGCCTGCGCCGTTGCAGCGCACAGTGCCGCAAATGTTTCCGGAGAGGTGCTCGTCTGGCTCGTAGTCAAGCTCGGCGCTGTACATCTTTCCTGCCACATAAGGCTTGGAAGGCACTGCGGTGCTGGTCATGCGGCCGCCTTCGGTATCGGTAATGACAATCTTGAGGCCGGCTTCAGACATATCGGCGGGAGCTATCGACAGGATGAAAGGCTCGCCCGCCGGCGCTCCCTGCGCCGCGCTCATGGTCACATAAGGGACGGCGGTCTCAAGCGGCGCTATGGTAATAAAGTCGGTTATGAACTTTCCGCTCAGGTTGATGCCTCCTAAAGACTCGAGCCTGACGGAAGCTATCTTAACGCCTTCGGCCGCCTTGGGTGTAATCTTGAAAAGGGCTACGGCGGGAGCGAAACTGATACTTTCAGAATCGGAAGACCCCACCATTACGAAGGCCTTGGGGTCGTAGGTACCGGCGCACCAGGTCTGCTCGGAAGGCACGGTGACGGTGGCCTCGCCGTTGTTGAAGGACGAAACGGCAGATGCGGGGACTGCGGCAAAATAAGGAGCCTGCACGCCTGCGACCTCGATTTTGGCGCTCGACGTACCGGCATAATCAGCCGCTATGGGAGAAGACTCAACTCCGTTCACGGAAACCACATCTCCCTCCGACCAGTAATTGGGATAATGGTCGGCTTCCTTGGGGCCGAGGGCGGACTTGGCCGCGGGCGGCATAACTGCGGTAAGGGATACGGTCTTCCCTGCCGGGACGACGGAAATGTCGGACGATATTTCGCGCTCGCAGGAGAGCAGCAGAGCGATTATCGCAGAAAAGCAGAATAACTTTCTCATGGCTACTCTAAAAATCGGCGTCCTTTACGCCCCATACTAATCCTGCATCCTCTTCATCTATGTCTACCAGGTCGCCAGAGGTATCGCAAATCGCCATATTCAGCGGCAGGCTGGCAATCTCCGCCTGCGGAGTCCTGTAGCTCCGCAGTCCTTGATTGAACGTTTTGATGGTCTTCATATCGTCAGTGTTAATCAAATTCAATGGTTGCAACTACCGGGAGGTGGTCCGAAGGGCACCAGACCTGGCCCCCGTAATTAAATGTCGTGCGCACGGTGGAATACTGGGTAGCCCTGAGGGCGCCGCGCGTCATTATATGGTCTATCCGTCTTTTTGAATAGTTCTTGGTGAAGGTCTGCCAGGTGTAGTAATAGGAGTTGGAGGATCCGCTCAGGGTGCCGATATAGGTTTTGCAGTCGCCGATACCTCCGGCCTTCGCAGCGGAATCGTAGGCATCCGTCCACTCCTGAAGGAGTATGCTTATCGGACCGCTGTTGGCGCCGTCCTGGTCGCTGTCGGCGCTGTTCATATCTCCCACGAGGATGCTCGGGGCGCCTTCCGACTTCCATGAGACGAAATAATTCACTCCGCCTGCCATGTTCTCCCCTCCTCCCTGGTCGGCGGTGGGCAGATGGGTGACGAAGAACCAGAAGCCGGTGCCGCTCTGGATATGGGTAAAGCGGGCCCAAACCACCGTGCGCTCGGGGCTCCCGGCCTTTTCGTAGGCATATCTGGCTTCGGCATAGCTGTCCGTTCCGCCTTTCTGCAGCCAGACGTAGCCGCTCTCCTCCAGCCGGAGCACGGAGGACCTGTATGCGAAGCCGTTGGAATAACCGCAGGTGGCGGTGTAGTTCCATCCGCGCCAGTAGTAGCGGGATATATCATTGGGCCAGTTGAGCGACCAGGTGTAATCCGTCGGGGCCGCAATTTCACTGAGGTCCGTGGAGGCGCCGGGGAGAGTGCTTGAATCCAATTCGCCGAAGCCGATGATGTCGGCGCCGGTCTTGCGTATCGCGTTGCCGAGTGCGGTGCGGGTGGACGAATTGTCCATGGAAAGGGCCTCCTCGGTCCGCTTTTCGGGCCGCAGAATGTTGTAGTAGGCCACTTTAATCACGGCGGGTTCCGGATTGGCCGGTGTGAGCGTAGCCGAATACATCATTCCGGCCTTGTAGGCCTTGGAGACGTTGCCTGTATGCACCACTTTACGGCCGTCCTTGAACGTAATCTCTACGCTGATTCCGTCGGCCATGAAGTTGCAGGGGGCAATAACAAAGGTGATAGGCTCCCCTCCCGGGATGCCCTCGGCGGAGCTTACCGTTACGTAGTTGCGATAGCCGCCTGTCGCCTTGAGGGTCTTGAAGTCGGTGGAGAAGGTGCCGGAAACTGCCATGTTGACGCTCCTGCAGCTGAACTTTACGGACTGTATCAGTTCGGAAGGGTCGCAGTCCACCGTGAGGCGGAACAGCGAGACGGCTGCAGCGAAGGAGACATTGTTATCAGCCCCTGTGGCCATCATCACGAAGGCCGAGGGATCGTAGCTCCCCGGTACGTAATTCTGCTCCGGAGCGATGCGCACCGAGGCTTTGCCGTCGGCATAATTACTGAACGCCCCGGCCGGATAGCCCGCGTAGTACGGTGCCTGCACGTCGTTGACGATGAAGGTGGCGGTAGTGCTGCCTTCCTGCTCCGCACCGAGCGGTTCGGACGTGGATCCGTTGACGAAAATTGCGTCACCGGCGCTCCACTGGTTGGCCCAGGCAGATCCCTCTTTGGCGCCCAGGGCCGTGCGGGTGGTTTCCGGCAGCCCGGCGGTGATGACGGTGGCGGTTCCCTGTTCCACAGATTCGGCAGGGCTGTCGGGAACGGCGGGCATATCGGGCACGACCGTCTTCCCGGTGCATGCAAGCATCAGGAAAGCCGCGGCGGCGAATATGCAGGCCCTCGTCTTCATCATCAGATATTACCGTATTTTATATAATCCGGATACCAGCAGTCCTCGCTGATTACGTCGGTGCATTCGTAGCTGTTGCCGAAGCCGTCGGTCGCCACGACCTTTATCGTCGCGGACGGGTCCTGCATGGTATATTTATACATGTGGTAGCAGCTGTCCTGGAAGTCGCCGTACGCCTTGAGGTTGTTGCCGTTGAAGCCCTGTCCGAGCACGCCCACGGGATAGGCGGCCGCCCACCAGTCCTGCGACGAATCCTCGCCGAAGACTACCGTGGAGTATTTGGCTTCCGTATGGGTTTCCATCTTCTCGGGCATCAGCTGCGCCTCGCCGCCCAGGACGCCGTTCTCGTAAACCTCGACCTTCCAGCTGCTGTCGGCGTTGAACACGTTGATGAACAGCTTGTCGCTGGTGTGGGGGCTCTGGAAGTAAACGTAACTGCCGCCGTATTTGAGTCCGCCGCGGTAGATGCGCATTTGGTAGTCGCGGGTGTTCATTCCGTTATTTATACCGGTGAACCAGGAATCCACGATGTCGCCGCCGGAGAACTCGTAGATGGAGTAACCGTTGGGGCAGCCGTCCACCGCCAGGTTGCAGAACCAGAACATTCCGCAGACAGCCGTGTGGACGTGCTCATAGATGCCGGAGCCGTTCACGTCGGGCACATTGTGCATGAGGTGCGTGTGGCCGGAGAATATCTCCGCGCGCCGGAAGCCCTTGAGCAGCTGTACCGCCTCGGCGATGTTGTTGCCGCTGCGCTTCACGCAGGACTCAATTGGAATGTGGACGCAGAGAACGACCGTCTTATCCGACGGGACGTTGGCCAGGTCGGCCTGCAGCCAGGCGTACTGGGAGTCGGTGAAGCCGCCGTGGTATTTGGAGTTGGTGGTGGTGCTGTCCCAGATGACGTTGCGCATGCAGACCACGTGCACGTTGCCCCTGTTGAAGGAGAAGTCGATGGGACCGAAGCAGTCCTCGAACGCCCTCTGGGCCCTCAGGTAAGTGGTACTGCTGCCGGAGTCCTCGGTGAGCGGCTGGCTCGAGGAGAAGAAGGTGTAGTCGTGATTGCCGAAAGTCTGGAACACTGGGGCGTTGATTCCGGCGCAATGGCTCCTCATGATGGTAAGGCCGCCGTTGGAGTTCCTGTCGCCCTCGTTATAGATTATATCTCCAAGCGTCACCACATAGCAGGGCTGCGTCGCTGCGGCGATGTTGGCGTTGACTGCGGGGACGGATTCATCGCGGAAGCGATCCGTCTCGATTTTCGCCTGACTGCTGGTCTTGACGTGGTACGCCTGCGGGTCGGCAAGGGCATAGAGGAAGAAACGGTTCTCCACGGCCTGGCGCTGAAGAGTGAAGTCATAAGCCAGAGCACCCTTGAGGCGGCGCTTGTAGAAGTCGGGGCAACCATTTGAGTTCTTGTTGATTACGGCATCCTCCGGCAGCGAGACGTAGTAGTACCACACGTCGTCGTTGTCCGGGAGAGTATAGTTGCCGGCGGCATCGGTGACCGCCACCTGGAAGCCGTTGGAGACGCTCACGCCCGCCGCAGGGGCACCGTCGTCGTACCTCACCCGGCCGGTGACCTGTGTGATTTCCGTGCCCTGGTTGCTGCAGGAGGCATAAATGACGTGGTTGGAGCTGGAGTTTGCCGTGCCGCACAGCCAGCTGCTGTAGTTGTCGGCAGTGACGACAATGCCGATTCCGCCGACGAAGACGGTGCCGTCAACCGATACAGGGCTCGACGACGAGCCGGTGGTCACCTTGCTGGACGTGCCCATATAGTAGCCCACCACCATGCCCACGGCTCTGTTGTCCTGAGCGGGGGTCTCCAGCACGCAATTGACTGCGCAGTCCGTGCCTGTGCTGGACGCCTTGTTGCTGTAGCTGCCCACCAGGCCGCCCTGGCCCGAGGTGAGGTCCACCTTGCTGCGTATGTCGCCGAAGTTGCTGCTGCCGGTAAGCGTGTGGCCGAAGGAATGGAAGGCACAGACGCCTCCGGCGGATGATTCCGTGGAGGTGGAATTGATGATGATATCGCCCTCGTTGCGGCAGTCGATTATGCGTCCGGAGCCGGCCTGGATGCCTCCGAAGCGGCCCTTGCCGGTGCCGGCGACCGTTATCGTACCGGTGTTGACGCAATTCTCGGTGCGGTTGGAGACATTGGCCTCAAGGTTGGGCCAGCCCACGATGCCGGCGATGGTGGTATTGCTGTCGGTGCCGTCGAAGTCGGCGTCTATCGCGCCGGAGTTGGTGCAGCCGATTATACTGGTGACATTCTGCCCCGGGGCATAGAAATCGCCGCCGGAAATGCCTCCGACGTCAAGTATGAGGCTGCGGACGGCATAGGGATTACGGCTTGTGGTGACGGCTCCAACGTGTATGCCGCCGGAATTGCTGCAGTCACTGATCGTGCCGCAGGGGGAACCTGCTATGCCTCCGATCTGGTGGCGTTCGGAGTCGGCGGTGATCGACTGTATGGAGCTAAAGTCGAAACTGACGGCTCCGGAGTTGACGGAATTCTCGATGGAGAATCCGGTATAGCCGTATCCCGCGATGCCGCCCAAGCTCACGAGGGCGCTCTTTATGCTGCCTATTGCCGACGAGCCGGCCGGATGGCTTGCCCTGAAGCTGAGGCTGCCGCTGTTGGAGCAGTTGCTGACCGCCGCCGCCTGGTATCCGGCTATGCCTCCGATCGCCACGCCCTTTACGGTAGAAGTGCTGCTGAAGCTGATACCTCCCTCGTTCGTGCAGTCGCTGATGGCGCCTGTGGAGAGTGCCGCAATGCCGCCTATGATGACGGAAGATGCCGTGGCGGAGCTGCGGTTTATGGTGACGGACGCCCTGTTGACGACGTTGCTTATCGTGCCGCTGTTATCCAGGACGACGGGAGAGAATACGACCGCATCCGGGCTGAAGGAGCCGGCGACCGTTAGGTTCTTAATCGTGCCGGAACAAGCGGCGAAGAGCGGTGCACCGGGGTTGGAGACCGTGTGGCCATTGCCGTCGAAGGTGCCGCTGAAGCTTGCCGCCGATACGGATTCTCCCTGAAGGTCGATGTCGGCCGCCAGCCAGGCGCTCGCCGCGGTGGGGCTGGCGAGGAAGGCTCGGAGGTCCGCTGCGGTGCGTATCGCAAGGCCCTCAGGGTCAGGCACGCAGGTGACGGATGCGGTGTACATCTTGCCTGCGGCGTATGCCGTAGAGACGGTAGCGGTGCGGAACATACTGCGGCCGTCCTTGAAGGTAACCTCAACGCTGATGCCTGCTGCCGTGAAGTCGCAGGGGGCGATGGCGAGGATTACCGACTCTCCGCCGGGAATGCCGGTGGAAGAGCTGACGGTGACGTGGTTCTGAGCGGCGACAGGTGTAAGGGAGGCGAAGTCCGTGGTAAAGCTTCCGGAGACCGCCATGGCGGCATCCTGGCTGGCCAGGCGTACGGATTCTATGCTGACCGACGGGTCCGCATCCAGGGTGAGGCGGAACAGGGCGACGGCCGGGGCGAAGGCGATGCTGCCGTCGGTGCTGCTGCCGGTCATGACGAATGCCGCCGGGTCGTAGCTGCCGGGCACGTACTGCTGCTCCGGTGCGATGGCTACGCTCGCCTTGCCGCCGGAATAATTGCTGAACGCTGCGGCGGGATAGCCTGCGTTGTAGGGCGCCTGAACGCCGCTGACGGTGAAGACTGCCTTGGTGGCGCCTTCGTATTCTGCGGCCAGCGGTTCGGACGGAATGCCGTTTATGCTAATCGCGTCGCCCGCACTCCAGCGGTTGGCCCAGGCATTACCCTCCCTGAGCCCCAGGGCGGTGCGGGTGTCGGGCAGTTCGGCGGTAATGGAAACCTTTGTTCCGCCGAACGTTTCCGGTGCCACCGGCTCCCGGGCGCAGGAAAGCGCCAGGAAGGCGAAGATGACGAGTATGCGGGCACGCGCAAGCATGTTAATATGGTATTAGTCGAAGGTTACGTAAGCAACTACAGGAAGGTGGTCAGACGGGCACCAGGTGTTTTCATCCTCTGCCTCATAGGTCCTGCGTATAGTCTTGTATGAGGTCGGAGTAACAGTATGCGACGCCGAGTTCTTGTAGATTACGTGGTCCAGACGCCTGTCCGGATGGTTCTTCGTGAACGAAATGAACGGATAGTAATAGCTGTGCTGGCTGCCGGACTGGGTGCCGTCGTAAGTCTGGTAGTAAGAGGTCATGTTGCCGTCAGCTTTCACCTTGTCGTAGGCATCTGTCCAGTAGGACGTAAGTTCTACGTAGTTGGGGCAGTCGGTGGTCTTGTCCTGTTCCTTCGGGCCGAAGTTCAGGTCTCCTACGGCGATGATGGGAAGGTCTTCCACTTCATTCTTCAGGTGCTGGGCAAATGTCTTGAAACTCTTGACATTGTTGAGATTGTCGCCGTCGTCGTTACCATAATAAGTGTCAAAATGGGTAACGATGAACCAGAAGCGCTTGCCGGAAACCTTGTGGCGGCAGAGTGCATATACTGCCGTATGGCGGCCGGTGCTGTGCTCGTATGCATTCTTCATGGACGACCAGTAATCGTCTTCATCGTTGCAAAGCCAGACGTAGCCGTCGTCTTCTACTGCGATGGTGTTCTTGTTGTAGGCAAAAACGTTGGCGTAGTACATTTCAGCGGAATAAGAATAGTTCAGTATGGTGCCATCCCTGCTCACCTTGTTGGGATAATCCATCTTCCAGGTGTAGTCGCTGCTGGAGAGCCCCTGGGCGATTGCCCAGGCTTTGACGTCGTGCGTTTGTCCCGGCATGTTATCCTCTCCGATTTCGTTGATTCCGAAGATATCGGCGGCCATACCTGCGATGCTGGAGCCCAGGGCGGCCTGAACATCGGCGCGGTCCATGCTGATATAAGTGGAATTTGTACCTGTACGGTTCTCTGCCATCTTGATATTGTAAACACCTACCGTAATTCCGGGAGCTTCGGCAGTGGGCTCGCCGCCATCTACAGCGGCAAGGGAGTTGATTTCCAAAAGGTTCTCGGTACGTCCCGCTGCGTAGGTCTTGCTCTCAAACTCGACAAGGTCGCTGCCTTCCAGCTCCACTCCGGTGCCCCAGAACTTGAGGCGCATGAAGGCGCCGTCGGCCTGGTAAACCAGAGCCTCGATGCCGGCCGCATATGTCTGGGCGGGGATGGCTACGTAGAAATAGGTGTCCGTGCCGCTGTTGAGCGTAACGTCGCAGTCATAGGTCAGCGTGCCGGCGGTGCCACCGCTGAATGATCCGGTGAAGCCGCTGGCGTCCGTGGCAAGAGTGAAGCTTCCGTAGAGCTTCTCACTGCCGAGGCTGTTGAGCTCAATGCGGTCGATTGTCGCGCTTCCCTTAAGCGCGAAACGCAGAATGCCGCAGAAGTTGTTCAGCCTGACGGAGTAATTGCTTCCGACTTTTACGGCATTGCCGTACGCGGCTACCGCATCGGGGTCAAAGCTTCCTGCATAATAGTTCTGCGTAGCGGGAAGAATGATGACGTTGGAGGAAGTGGTGTTGGGATAGAGTACCTTGTACGGGGCAGTCAGGGAGGAAGAGATTGTAAAATCTACATTCCTCTGACCGCTCTGTTCGGCTGTAACCGCATTGTCGGACATGGTGCCGTTTACGGAAATCCGGTCTCCTTCCTGCCACAGGACCTCATACACCCCTCCATTTGGTGCGCCGAGGGCGGTTTTGGTGTCCGTTTGCAGCATGGAAGCGCTTAGAACCATACGGTCTACCGAGCCGGTCTCGATGTCATTGTCCCACAAATATCCGTTCCCGTCGCATCCAGGAAGTACTACAAGCGCAAGGGTGGCCACCAGCCATGCCCTTACAGATTTAAATATGCTCTGTTTCATAATATATACAAAAAAGCAGCACGCTTTGTTCGTACTGCTTACCGTTGATTATTTACTCTTTTCGGATGCGCTTGACGGAATGTTTGAGTTTCCCGATGATGAAGTTTAGTTCCAGAGAGGATTCGGTCTCTGAAGTTTGCAAATCAGGCATTACGATGTCTGTGAGAACTTCACCGAAGTGTTTCATCTTCTGCTGCTGAACATCTTTGTCTGGTTCATTATGCAACTCCAGCAGTTCCCGTTTCACGCTACGTACCTTATAGAAGGTTTCAATGATAGCAAACGTCACAGAACGGGCACGCTCGCCATGCAGAATGGTGGCCAGCATATACAGGCCGCGTTCGGTAAAAACCTTCGTGGGATTGCGGTTCTTCAATGACACATTTGTGGAGGAAAATTTCCTCCGCAAATATCCTAACTCGCTCATATTCAATTCGAACATGTAGTGAGATGGAAATTTATCCGGATTGTTGGCAACAGCTCGATTCACGTCTTTCGTCCCTACACCATAGAGAGCAGCAACGTCTGCGTCGGCGATAACGGGGATGTCACGGATAACGACGATCTTGGCTTCCACTTCGTTAATCATCTCAGAATCTTTCATAATCAGTTTCAGTTTTAAATCATACATGCAAATGTATGCAGAGAAACCGATAAAAACTCTGGATCCTGAACGTTGAAACGCAGATTTATAAGATTCTTAAAGAATCGGGTGAGGACTGAAAGAATTGTGTGCGCAATTCTTTCGGAATGCGGGGATTTAAAAAATCTTTTGCGGTAAGCAGTATGTCAAAGAACGTGGGAGATTGTCATTTCGAGCAACGTCGAGAAATCTCCGTATTGGGACCCCGGGCGCCGGTCAGGGCGCCTGGGGCAAAAAGAGTCAATTAGATAGAACTTGCAACGGTAGGGAGGACATCGTTTACGATGGTGTAATTAGATGCGCCACCACCCATGCACTGGGCTGCAGTTACCGCAGAATCAGCGCTAATCGTTACTTTCGAACCAGAAGCATAGGACGCAAGGCCACTCTTGATTTTGCAGTTCGTGAAGGTAACGCTGACCGTGTTCGAGCTGTTGTTGCACATGACAGCGCACCGGCCTGCGCCCGAGCCAGCGGCACGTACACTGCCACCAACCCGGCAGTTGTTAAGTGTGACCGCATCAGTATACAAATAGCCAACGATGCCACCGGCATAGGCGAACGGGGATGAAGCGTTGGAGTTAAGAGTTCCCTGGAACTTCAGATCTGTCAAAGAAGAGCCATCGAAGAAGCCAACCACACCGCCGCAAACACTACGGTGATAGTTACCATTAACTGTGCCGATACCGTTTGCTAGATATGGACGAATGTTTTCTGCTGTACAGACACATCCGACTGGATCATTCTCCGTATAGGCCACAACGCCACCAATGCAGCAGCGGAGTGCAGCATAAATCCTGAGGGTGCCGGAGCTGGAGCAATTGGTAAATGTCTTTCCGGTTATCGTGTTCCATCCACCATTCAGTGCTTCGCTACTGCTGCTTGCTCCCATTCCGGCAATACCGCCGAAGCAGGACCAGTACTTGGGTAAATTCTCGCTGTCGGCGGCTGCAAGATCACCAGCTGATGCTTTTGTATAAACCCATCCAACATTCTCACATCCGTTGATGGTCTGCTCGCCGGCTGCAGTCCAGCCACCGATGATACCACCTCCGAATACCTGACCAGATTGCGTCAATGAAACACTATTAAATTTGATATCACTTGAATTGTAGGTATTATCAAAAGAGGAGGTTACTGCGCTCATGCCAATGATACCACCCACGTAGATTTTATCCCTGGCATTATCCTCGATGACAATATCATCGACATCATCTCCATCAGGAGCCAGGCTCTTGGCATAGGCAAAATCTGATGCCGCGCTGAAGGTATAGCCACAGACACCGCCGACAGCAACTTTGGTGCTTGCAGAATTTTCAAGCAGGACGCCCTTGTTGTAATTGTAGGTTGTGCTGTTGCCGGTAAATGTATTAGCGCCACTTGCAGAACCAACAACACCGCCCATTCTGACACCAGCAGTGCCATCCGTACCGGTTCCTGTATTGGTAATGTTACCGAGATTGTAGCATCCGGTATAAGTAGTGGTACCACCAGTTGTCCATGCGACAACACCGCCGATGGAGATGGAGGAACATGCACCGGAATTCTGTACTGCGCCTTTGTTGAAGCAGGAGGTAACGGTAGTGTTGCCCTTGTTGTTGGAGATGACACCTGCGAACTGGCCGTCCTGCCTGGAATTGGTGCCAGAAGTGGCTGTGTTGGTAATGGTTCCTCCGGCGAGGGAGTTGGTGCCGTTGGAGCAGGAAATGACGTCTCCTTCGCTGATACCCACTACACCGGAAACGTTGATTTCGCTCTTGTAGGTGGAACCGTTGTTGGTGATATCACCTGTATTGGTGCAGGAAGTAAGTGTAGCTACACTGTGTGCTGCCACACCGGCAATGTTCATGTGGTAAGACGTTCCGTTGGAACCAGAGCCCTGGCTATAGTTGTTAACGACATTACCCGTATTGGAAGCATTGCTTACGTCGTTACCTGCATATCCGATAATACCGCCCACGTAGTTGTTCCTGGGGATGGTGCAACCGGCAGCAACGGTAACGTCACCGGCATTGGAAGCGCCGGTAATGGTGCCGCCGCCTGCCGCGATAGAGCTGCCGCCAGAGGCTATGCCAACGATGCCGCCAACATAGGAGTGATAGCCGGAGATAAAGCCATTAAGCGCAATGTCGCCGTTGGCTGTATTGATGCCGTTGGATACTGTACCGCCGGCAAGGTATCCGACAATGCCGCCGATGGCCGCCATGGCTTCGTGCAGTTCAGTAACGGTGATAGGCGCATCGTTAGTGCCATAGATGTTGCCGCCAAGATGCTGGCCGACAAGACCTCCCGCATACATATACTGGGAGCTGCTCACAGAAGAATTGAAAAAGATGGAACCGCTGTTGGTCACATTGTTATTCAATGAGTATCCACTGTCGGTAGTATTGGAGAACACACGGCCAACGATACCACCCACACTTGGCGGACGCTTGGTGTTCTGTCCGGAGAATGTGATAGTGCCGGAATTGCCGCCTCCGTAAATCTCTGCACCGGTCACGGCACCAGCCACACCGCCAATATAGAGCTGGCCCTCAGAAGATTGACTCTGGCCAAAGTTGATGGCGCCGCTGTTGGTGCAACTGGTGGCAAGGACAGCGCCGGATATGTAGCCGATAACACCGCCGAAGCAGAGATATGAGTTAGTACCCTGTGTCATACTGCCAGACGTGGCGATTGTCATGGCGTTGGAGCAGGAGGATACGGCTTTTGTGGAATAACCGACTACGCCGCCTACGTACAGGGCGCCGCTGTGGCTTGCGTTGGAGACGGTCAGAGTGCCGCCGGTGGAACTGCAGTTCTCGAGGATGATTCCAGACTGAACATTATCGGCAACTACACCGCCGATATAGGTATCATTTGTAGCTTCAGCGGTATAATTGATGTTACCGGAATTGGTGACACCATCAAGGGTGGCACCTTCGTTGCAACGACCCACTACGCCACCGATAAGTCTGGCAGTGGAACCGCCAAGGGCAGCAACATTCAGTGTGCCGGCGTTGGTAAGCGTCTCGTATGTGGCGGTACCGTTGAATCGACCGACCACACCGCCCTGGCAGAGGTATGAGCTCACGGAGCAGGCCTCGGAGGTAACTACACCGTCGCTGGCATTGGTACAGTTCTCGACAGTACCCTTTGCCATACCTGCAACACCTGCTAAATGGAGGGCGCCGCTGGTGGAGAAGGTGGAGGTAACCTTGACAAGGCCGTGGTTGACACAGCCGCTCATGGTTTCAGCTTTCTCAACCTGATAACCAAGGACGCCGCCGATGTAAGCACCCTGGCTGAACTGGGCAGCTACAGTGACCGTACCATTGTTGGTGCAATTGCTGATATCGCCCTGGGTCTTGAGGTCGCCGCCCTTCTGGGTACGGCCCACGACACCGCCGACTGCAGGCTGGTTGGTATGCGTGATACTGTTGTTGGCAAAGGTGACGGCAGCATTGTTGGTGCAGCCGCTAATGGAACCGCCCCAGTTATTGCCCACCAGACCGCCAAGGGCCATGTATGAGCCTATTGCCTCCGAAGGCGTCCATGTGATGGAGCCACTTGCCGTACAGTTCTGCAGGCCGGGAACATCGTCCACCTCAAGGGAAGGAGTGATACTATTGGCAAAGATTCCCCAGTACCTGTCAGTTGAGGTTATGCTGATGGTGGAGTTCAGGGTAAGGTTCTTCACAACGCCCTTAAGGTCGTCGAACAAGGGCTTGGTAAGGCCGCTAATGGTCTTACCGTTGCCGTCGAACGTACCCTTGTAATCCTCGATGGAATCGAAGCTGCCGGCGATGGAGGAAAGGTCGAGGGAAGCTGCTGCCTGAGTCAGACGGGCATTGAGAGTCTTGTTGCCACCTGCAACTGCGGAAACGAACTCCTGGAAGGTCGCGGCATTGTAAATCTGCTTGAGGTTGTTAGCCTTGGCAGGAATGTACGTGACATTGTCGAACTCGATGACCTTACCGGCGGCGAGGGTATTTGAACTGCCGTCCAGAACTGTAACGTTCATGTGGCCGGAATCGTTGTCAACAATCTCCAGAGCAATACCACCTGCATAGGTGCCGGCAGGGACAGCCACGTAGAATACGAACGGTGTGTCGCTGAGCTGGATGTGGCCGCCGAAGTTATAATTGATAGCTCCGCCACCGCTTGCAGGGGTAAGGCTTCCGTTAAGGATGCCGGCCGTCGCACCGATGGTGAATGTACCGGAAAGGGACATGCTGCCATCCGCCGCGGTAAGAGTGACGGAGTCAATCTTCTTCTCACCGGTAATGGAGAACTTCAGCAGGGAAGCGACATGGGAGAAGGTGACATTGTTGGTCCTGGCCGCGAGGGATGCGTACATAGGCAAAGCTGCAGGGTCGAATCCATTAGCTACATAAGCCTGGTTGGCAGGGAATGTTACCTGGTTGCCCTGGCCTGCGACCCCATTGTACAAGAAGTTGTAGGGAGCCGCAAGACCGGTCACCTTGAATTTGGCTGTTGCCGTCGCATTGCCGCTTTCGGGAGTGAATTCGGTTGCGGCAGTACCGTTGAGGGTAATGACGTCGCCGGCACTCCAAAGGACAGGATATGAAGTGCCGTCCTTGGTGCCAAGTGTAGTCTTGGTATCGGGGGATGCCGGAACATTCAGCACGAAGGTAACTTCGTCCTGGCCGACAAGATCCTGATCCGGGATCAGGAAATCATCCGCTCCGGCGATTTCTTTTGCACAGCCTGCTGCGAGAGCGGCCATTGCGATTATTGTTAAATAAGTGTAAATCTTTTTCATAAGGCCGTTCTATTAGTCGAGGGTTATATAGGAAACGACGGGAAGGTGATCGGAAGGAGAGCAGGTTACAGCGTCTTCGCCGGAACCGAACTCATAGACGTTGCGCACCGTCCTGTAGGACTGTGCCGTACATGCTCCGTGAGTCATGATATGGTCGATACGGCGCTCCCCATGATTCTTCGTAAACTGGAGAATAGAATACAGATAGGTATCGCCCGTACCGGACTGCGTGCCGGAATAAGTGGTATAGAATGGCGCCAGATTGCCGGCAGCACTTACTGCCTCATAGGCGTCAGTCCAATAAACCTTAAGCTTATTATAGCCGGCCTCGTTGTTATGACCAGGGGCCGAGTTCATATCGCCGACAAGAATCTGGGGGTATGAACCTGCCTTGGCCGCAGCGAAAGCATTGACACCGCCGGACATGTTGGTGTTGCTGGTGCCGCTGCCGCCGTCCTGACCGTAGGTAGGAAGCTGGGTTATGAAGAAATAGAACACCTTGCCGGAGACCTTGTGGGTAAACTTGGCCCAGACTACAAAGCGGTTGGGATCGCCGGAATTGGATGCGCTCGATGTGGAGTACGACTCGCTGTTGTAACGCAGCCATACCTTGCCGGACTCATTGAGGGTAAGAACTGAGGACTTATACGCAAAACCGTTGCAATAGTGATAGTTGCCGGATTCCGAACCGGGGAAATTGAGCTTCCAGGTATAGGATGCACCCTGGGCCGTGGCGATATCCTCAAGGGAATAGGTCTGGCCTGAGGCATACATATCGTCGCCGATTTCGTTGAAACCTATCACGTCGGCAGCTGTATTGTAGATGGCCAGGCCAAGAGCAGCCTTCATCTCAGCGCAATCAGGAACAATTGCACTTTCGGGACGGGCGATTTTTCCGCTGGTATCACCACTGGTAGCTGCAGCGGGACGATTGTCAGAATCGAGCCTCATCACATTGAAAGTAGCCACGGTAATACCGGGAGCTTCGGCAGTGGGCTCGCCGCCGGCCACAGCTGTGAGGGCGTTGATGGCCAACAGGTTCTCGGTACGTCCGGCCGCGTAAGTCTTGGATTCGAACTCCACGACATCGGTGTTGAGAAGAGTCGCTCCGTCGCCCCAGAATTTGAGGCGCATGAATGCTCCGTCGGTCTGATAGACGAGGGCCTCGAGGCCCGCGGCATACGTCTGGGCGGGAATGGCTACATAGAAATAGGTGTCCGCGCCGGTGAGGGTAACGCTGCAGTTATAGGTAAGGGTGCCGGCGGTACCGCCACTGAAAGCCCCGTCCTCGAAGTCGGAAATAGTGAAATTGCCGCGGAGCTTCTCACTGCCAAGGCTGTTAAGCTCGATGCGGTCGAGAGTGGCGCTACCATTAAGGGCGAAACGAAGAAGGCCGCAGAAATTGCTGAGCTTGGCGGTGTACTTGCCTTCGGAATTCTTTGAGGCAATGCCGTAAGCAGCAGCCGCTGCACCGTCGAAGCTGTTTGCCACGTAAGTCTGCGTAGCCGGGAGGGCTATCACATTGGTAGAAGTGGTGCCCGGATAGAGCACGTTGTAGGGAGCGGAAACAGAAGCGTTGACGGTAAAGTTAACGTTTCTCTTTCCGTTGTCGGAAGAGGCGACAGCATCGGACAGATTGCCGTTTACCGAAATCTGGTCTCCGGTTTTCCAAAGGACCTCATAACCACTGAGGGTGGTCTTTGTTGCTTCCGGAAGCTGCGCCTCCAGCACAAACACGTCGGGATCGACGGGCTGAGGGATTTCTTGACAGGCTGTGACCCATGCCAGCACGGCAAGGGACAGCATCAGTCTAAAGGTACTTTTCTTCATGGCGAGTCAGCTTAATTAATCGGAATCATCGTCATAGCCGCTTTTTTCCGAATCCGCACTACGATAGTCGGTGAAAGACATGCAAAGCACCTTAGTTGCCTGGACCACCACTATGGTAGTCCGCGGTGTCTCATACGAGACGGTTTTAGGTAACTTAATCATTGTTAAATAGTTAAAAGTATATTCTTTATATTGTGTTTAATTTGCTTCCAGAAGCTCGATGGTCATATCGCTGATAATCATCATGTTGCCGTTATCTTTGGCGGTTTCGGTGGTAGGGCCGAAGGCGATGCGGTCGCCCTTCACCAGACCTTCGAGAGTAACGCTGAATTCATCCAGTTGGGTAAGCCCACCCTTGTAGGTTATTGTCTGGACATTAGTGGTAAGATCCAGCGTGTTCTTGTTGGTCTGGGTTCCGGAACCTACGAGGTTGAACTTCTTATCGTGCTGCACAGCGAATGCGGCCTCTTTACCGCTGGCATAGCCTGCAGCATGTACGGTAACGATAACCTTGGCCGTCTTTCCATCGGGAATATTGTCCAGGGCGGGAGTAATGATGTGGGTGCCGTAACTCAAGGTACTCAAGAACAGGTAACCCGGACCGATGTATATTCTGGCATACTGTCCCTGGGCCCATTTGGAGATACGTACGCCAGACTCCTTCTTGGCAACGGATTGCGCGGTAAGGCTTCTCTGTGCGTACTGTTTCGTGTATCCGACAAACCTGGCGGCTTCACGGCTGGTGAAACTCTTCTGGGTATCGGAATTATACGCCACACCGTCATCTGCAACATCGTAGCCTGCTGCCTGAGTGATTTCGTCGGCAGCCCAGCACATTTCGCTGAAGTCCTCGGCCAGGAGAATGTCTCCTACGGTTGCAGGGTCACTGCCCGGCTCGACAATCACGAACGAATCCGTGGTTCCGCTAATGAGGGCGCTCTCCATATCCTCTCCTCCGCCGGTATCAAATACCTTGAACCAGTAGGTGGTGGAAGGCTCAAGACCGGAGAATACGAATTTAGGCTGTCCGCCTCTCCAGCATTCATCACCGGCAGGGATGGAGTAGCTGACTACCAGGTCGGTGCTGTTTTCGTCCTTATACAGGTTGATGGTGTAAGGATTGTTGATATCATTGTCTTCGCTGATACCCTCGGTCCAGGTGAAGGCCAGAGTGGAGGAGGAACTGCCGACAAGCCATGCTTTGATGGGATATACCTTGTCTATCTTGAATTCGGCAATCTCCACCTTGTCTGCCGAACCCTGCATGCTCACACTGAGACTGGTCGTGATATTTGTCTCCTGTCCGGTGATAAGCGTGCATGCGGCACCGACCTTCATCAGCGAGAAGCCGGTCTGGCTGCCAAGTTCGAAGTCCAGGACATCTGCCGGAATCGCTTCCAGGACATCGGCTCCCTCGTACATGGCGGCAATTGCATAACGCTCCTCCTTCTGCACTACAGCCACAGTTCCGACAGGATAGTAGATGTCATCTACCTGGATCCCCTTCAGCATGCTGCTGCGTAACGGAATCCTGCAGCCGTAGCCGTCTTCGGAGACCACTTTCACGTACGACTGCGCGTCGTAGATATGCGCTGCGTCGCTGCTTGCGGTCATGCCGAAAGTGAGAAGTCCGTCCGCAGTAATCGAACCGGCGGCCGTATCGTCCACGCTCCATGTAAAGCTGTGGCCAGTTTCGCCGTCGGAGGTGGCTGCGACCAGAGACAGGGTCATTCCGGGATAGCCATATACGGCATCCAGCGGCTGGCCGAACTCGTCAGTCACCGACACGCTGTACTTGATGGGCGGGTTTACGCTTACCATGCAGGCGGCTTTCTGGTATCCGTCTTCGGAAGTGGCGATTACGTAGGTAACGCCTTCAGACACGCCTGTAATCTTACCGTCCTGTACAGTTGCGTATTCCTCGTCGAGCACGCTCCAGACCACTCCCATGTTGAGAGAGGCCGGCAGGACGGTGGCGGTCAGAGTGGCGGTCTCGCCGACCTTTATGTCAACTTTATCCTGGCTCAACACCACATTGACTGCGCTCCCGTCCCCGTTGTCGGGACCGTCGACGCAGGAAACCAGGGCGGGCAGGATAAGGATTGCTATTGTTAAGAATCTTTTCATATTCTATTTGTTGTAGCGTACTGCAAAATAATCCATAGTATTGTAACCGCTGTTATTGGCTATGGTACTGGAATCGTAGGAGCCTTCGCTCTTGGCCGCAGCCTTGTTGTTGCGCGGCGTAAGACGTATGCTCACGCTCTCGTGGCCGAGAATCTCTGTAGGAAGCGGGAAGTCGTACACGCGGGTACCGAGCGTTTGCCAGTCGTTCTGGCTGGCCCATATCGCCACATCGGGAACGGTGAACTCACCGATAAGTTTCCACTCTGAGTCGGAATCGGACGAGCAGTCAGTCGTCGTGAGCGAATATTCGGCCTTCCAGTAACGGGGCGAGCGGGCGCTCTGGGAGTTGTTGTACATCGCGAACTGCATGGACACCCTGTCGGAAACGATTCCGGCGGTGCTGAAGTTGACCAGCCAGCAGTATCCGCGGCCATCGTCCCACCAATATTTGTTGGACCAACTTAACTTGAGGTTGTCCTTGAACCAGCCTTTGCCGTCCGTGTTCTGAGCGGATTCGGTGCCGTTATCAACCCAGGGCTGATAGATGCCGCCTTCGTCGAGCTCGATTCCGGCGCCTTCTGCATATTTACCCTTCCTGCTGCTTCCGCACTTGCCGATGTAGAAGTAGGAAGGCGAGAAGTTGCTCACGGAGCCGTAGGTGTGGCACATTTCTCCGTTGCCCTTGGTCGCAAGTATTGCGTTGGGAAGTTTTGTTTCCTCGAACTCGCCGGGGAATTTGGCATAGCGGAACTCGGTAATGAGACCGGAGAAGTTGTCCTTGAAGTCGGGTTTGAGGTCGATTTCCTCGCGCACGAGATGGCGGAGCTGATAGTTGCCGATGTTGCCGTCTTTTTCGAAGCTCTTGTAGATTTCGTGGACCACGATGCCGGTGATGTCGCCGCTGCCGTAGGGCAGGGTTTCACCGTTGCGGCGGTAGCTGCAGGTCATGTTGGTGAACATGTACATGCTGCCGCCCTGGATGTCGCGGATCAGGATGGGGTACTTGCCAAGGCGGTTGTAACCGCAGGCGGAAGTATAGCCTTCGTTCACTGGAGTGAAGGGGCCCTTGCGCATCGCAATCTCGCAGTCCTTTATCTTGACCAGGGTATTGAGGTCGTCGTCGGTAAGTTCGTTGATGTGTTTCTCCTTCCAGGGGAAGTTGAGGGTACCGTCCGCACTGGTGAGAAGGTTGTCGGAAGATACGCCTTCGATGGTGTAGCAGTACGGCTTGGCTTCGGATCTCTTGACCACCGCTCCGCCTATGTTGAGGCACACGCGGCTGTAGCGCAGGAAGTCGTTTTCCGCTTCGGAGTTGGCGATGAGCCTGAAACCGCCCTGGCCGTCGATGTTTTCGAGGTAGGCCGTACGGTCCGTGACGGAATAGTCGATAACGCCTGTGCCCTGCTGATAGTCTTCCACCACCAAATCTCCGGCGTTGCCGCCTTCAGTCGTGCTGACGATGAAGCCTTCCACCAGAGCGTCGTCCGGCAGGGTATAGCCGCTGACCGTCGCGATGCTGCGAAGGTCAGCGTAAGACAGGATCGTACCTATCTTGTTGTCGGCGCGGGCCTGGATTACGGTAATGTTCACCGTCTTCTCCGCCCTCCATCCGTCTTTATAGGTGAGAGCTATGAGGGCCTTGCGCTGATAGGTCTTGTCGGGGTTGTCGGTGGTCCTGAAAGTAAGCGCGCTGCTGGTGAGCTTGCAGTCTTTGATCCACTCGTCGTCTCCGGGATACCGCACCTCTGTGGTGATGCGGTCCATAGGGACGTTGATGTCGGTAACGACGGTGTTCACGATATCGGAGCCGTTGTACACCAGCATGGAACCCGCCGCCACATAGAACTTTTCCTCAACTGCACCCCTCTGGAACACGGAAACGGTGTCATTGCGGGTGTCGGTGGCGAAAAGTATGTCGGCGCGGCGCTGGAATCCGGTGTTTGCCTGAACGTGAACGGGCAGTTTGCCATCAGTTTCGAAAGTTGAATTCCCCAGCTGAATCCAGGAATCGTCGTCCTTGTTCATCAGGGAAATGGTCCCGAGCCTGTTGGCAAGGAACTCGACCTCAATGTCTCCGCCTTTCTCGTCCACATAGAAATCGTGCTCCGGCATGCCAAGTTCGTCAGGAGGGAATACGTCGTGACTGTTCTTGTCGCAGGCCTGGCACAGCAGAAGAGCGAACGCGGTAATTGCAAGTATGGTTGTCTTTTTCATAGGCTACTTGGTCTGGACGACAGTTACAGTGTTTGAGTAAACATCATCTCCTTCGGTGGAGTTATAGGAGCCGGCATCCGTATGGGTGAGTCTCATGTTCGCCATGCGGTCGGCGCCGGAGGAATTGGGAGCGATTTCTACGGTTACCTTGTCCAGTTCTACGCTCTTCAGGGTTATCCAGGGCGAGGAAGGCTCCTGACCTTCGGGATAGGTGAGAGTGAGAAACATTTCGTCCAGAAGGTACACAAGGTTGGTGTTGAAAGGAATCTCAACCGTGAGGCCAGCCGCGGGGGCGTCGATCTGGGCGATGTCCAAATTCATCTCGCAGTCGGAATCGCCGATTTTGCCGCTCTGGTACATGTTCAGGGTGCGGGTCTGGTCCCCTGCCTTGAACACCAGTACCACGCGGCGTGCACGGCCGAAATTGACCTCGTAGTCAAATACGAGATAACCGGACTTGATGCCGTTGAAGCGGTCTATGGAGGCCCAGGATACTTCGCGGTCGAACTCGACGGTCCACTCGGTATTGGAGAAAACCGCCACCTGGGTGCTGCCGCCGTCGGCAGAGAGGATATTGTACTCCGAGAGAAGTCCCAGCGTCTGGTTGTACTCGGCCTTCTCGGCGCAGGATACTGCAGCGAGGACCGCCAGTGTATATAGTAAAATCTTCTTCATAGCCTCTTAGTTTGAATGGAAGTACTTATCATACTCAGGATTGTTGAGCACGCGTCCGGAGCGGGCGCACTGCACGTCCGGTATAGGATAATATTCGTGGCAGGGGCGCACGTTATCCACTGCAAGGCTGTAGCTGCAGTAGGCAAGCACCTGCTCGTACCATATTCCCCAGCGCACAAGGTCGTATTTGCGGCCGAATTCTCCGAACAGCTCGCGGCCACGCTCGTTGCGGATCTCTCCGCGGAGCTTGACGGCACTTACGAACGTATACGGATCTATCTCGGCGCGGCTGCGGACCCTGTTGAGATAATCGATGGACAGGGAATAGTTGCCTTTCTCGCACCATGCCTCGGACAGCAGGAGCAGCGCGTCGGCATAGCGGAAAATCTTGTAGTTGTTGTTGTCGTAGTTCTTGTATTCGTCGAAGCACCAGAACTTCTGTCCCATCCACTGGCGGCTGCCGTTGAACTTGACGCCTTTCCACTGGGTGGCGATATTGTACTCACGGCGGATATCGCCGGTACCGGTGGGCGCGACCACGTTCTTCATGTATGTGGACGGCCTGAGAGGCGTGTAACAGTATGCCGAGGAGCCGACTTCCGGAATGGTAACTCCGTCGTAGATATCCGTTCCGGCCGTCTTGGGATACGGCAGGACGATAGAGGAAATAGGCAGGCCGGAAGGGGTCAAATATTCTATACCGCCCGGCACGTATTCGTGGTTGATCTCGAAAATCGACTCAGGAGTGTTCTTGTTGCGGAAACAGACATCGGAATAGGGGTACCGGTTAAGGTTGCCGTACATGTCTTCCAGATGCTCGCAGGCATAAATGACTGTATCCCAATCCTTGTTCCATGCTGCAAATTTGGCAATCATCATCCATCCCATCGCCGCTCCGCAATAGTTGTATTCCTGGTCGCAGGTGCGTATCTGGGGAAGGGTGGGGACATAGATCTTAAGCTCTTCGATTAGGGTTTTGCGGGTTTCCACGGCACTCATGCGTCCCATCTGGGCTATGCGGAGCATGTCATCGTCGTTCTCTACATAGTCCTCGTAGAAAGGCACGTCCCCGAAGAAGCTTGTCAGCACGTAGTAGTAGTAAGACAGGAGGATGCGGGTCTCGGCCTCATAAGGCAGAGTAACGCTTTCGGAAAGGGTGGAACGGCCTATACCGGCAATCGTGCTCAGGCAGTAGCGTACGCCTCTCCATGCGTGGTTCCATACGATGGTGGCCGCACCCGGGTCGATCGGGCTGATTTCGAAACGGGCGTCCTTCTGTGCGGAGCCGTTGGTCGAAGCCAGGTCGGTAGTTCCCTCAAGGGCTATCAGGTACTTGAAGTTGTGAATATTGTTGAGCGGGTCGTAGCAGCCGTTGACCGCAGAGCGGATCTGTACGGGCGTGTTAAAGAACTCGTAGGGGCTCACGATTCCAGAGGAATCTTCCTCAAGAGAGCAGGAGGCTGCAGTAAACAGGCCTGCGAATATAGCGATTGTTATAGCGAACTTTTTCATACGGCGCATCAATATTTCATTTGGATGGAGAATACTACACGCATAGGCTTGGGATAGTATGAGTTGTCATATCCGTTTGTACCTCCGGACGATACATCCGGGTCGAAGCCGTTGTAATTGCTCCACAGATACAGGTTCTCTCCGGAGCAGGTCAGTTCAAGCTCGCGGATAACGCGGCTCTTGAGGTTGAAGCGGTAACCCAGGCTGACAGTCTTGAGGCGGACGAACGATGCGTCGTGGATCAGGAAGGAGCTGGGCAGCGCGCTGGCGTCGAAGATACCGGCGCGGGGGAGGTTGGATTCGGGGTTCTTCAAAGGATGCCAGGCGTTGACCATGTAGGCATACTGGTTTGTGCGGCGGGAGCCGGCCATGTAGAACTCCGAGTAATTAAGTACCTTTCCGCCGAGAGCGTAGGTGAAGAAAACGCCCAGGGTGACTCCTTTGATGCGGAAATTGTTCTGCAGACCTCCGGAAATGATGGGGTCGGGGGAACCGAGGAACACGAGGTCCTGGGAGTTCAGCGAACCGTCATGGTCCTGGTCTATGTAGATGGGGTAACCGAGTTTGTCGGTCGCCGCATCGGTGGCATAGGAGTGAGTGATCTTGTTGCGCTCGACTTCATCCCAGTTGTGCCATACACCTGCATACTGGAAGCCCCAGAACGAGTTGACCGGATAACCCACCTTGTATCCTACGGTCATGTAGGCGACGGCGGTGGGTGAGGTCCTGGACGATACCTCGGCTTCGGAGCCCAGGTCGTTCACAATGGAGGAGTTATGCGAAATCGTGAAGGTGGACGACCAGGTGAAGTTGCGCTTCACGATGTTGCGGGAATCCAGGGTGAGTTCAAGACCCTGGGAGGTCGTGCGTCCGATATTCTGGTATTTGTTGTCGTAACCGGTGTGCTGGGGAACCTTGACAGTCAGCAGCAGGTCGGTGGTTATGGCCCTGTAGGCCTCGAAGGTCATGTCGAGCCTGTTGTTGAATAAGGAGAGGTCCAGGGCGACGTTGCCAAGAGTCGTGGTCTCCCAGGTAAGGTTGGGGGAAGCGATACGGGCCTGAGTGTACTCCTGGCTGTATGATCCTCCAAAGGGATAACCACCGGAACCGCCGTCAAGCCGCGCCAGCGACCTGTAAGCCTGGTTGAGGTCATTACCGGACTGGCCGAGACTGAGCTTGAGGGAAAGGTCGTCCAGCCATTCCACATCCTTGAGCCAGGGCTCTCTGGAAATCACCCATTTGAAGGCGCCGGCCGGGAAGAATCCCCATTTGTGGTTGGCGGCGAAGTTGGAGGCGCCGTCGGCACGACCGGTGAAGGTGAAGTAGTAACGCTTGCGGAAATTGTAGTTGGTGCGCAGGAAGAAAGCCATCTTCTCCTTGATGACCTGGTCTGTCGAGGCGCCGTAGCTCTCCTTGTCGGCGACCGCGGACATATTGTTCCACTTCACTGCATCCACCGTATAACCTTCACCGTCCAGGGTGAAAGTATGGCTGGTGAAGTGCTTGAAGGTCTGTCCGGCAGTGGCGTCGAAATGGTGACCGTGGCCCTCGACGGAGTACTCGAGAGTCTGTTCGTAATACAGACTTTGCTCGCCGTAATTCTGCCTGTAGGCATAACCGCCCCTGGCGTTGCTCCTGGAAGGAAGGGATGACGGGCTGTACTTGTAGCGCTGACGGTCAAACAGGTAGTAGCTGAACTTTGTCTTGTACTTGAGCTGAGGGGCAATTCTCACGCTGGCGCCGATTGCGATGTTGAGCATGCTTCGGTCGGTCTTGTCCGTATTCTCCTTCAGACGGACGACGGCGTTGTCCTGGTTGACCGAGGACTGGCTCAGAGGGTTGTATGCGTCATTGGCTTTGATGAGCGGGGAGAGGTACTGGGCCGCGTAGTAGATACCGCCGCCGCCGATAGCGGTGAGGAAGTTGTCCTGCAGACGGTACTGGTAACGCAGGTTGGAGTATACCGACAGCCAGTCGAACAGCTTGTTTGTGATGTTGAGGGTACCGGTGAAGTTCTGCTTTCCGCTTTCCTTGATGATACCCTGCTCGTCACTGTACGACAGGGCGGCATAGAACTTCTGCCTGCCCTGGAAGCCGTTCATTGAAATGGAGTAGTTCTGGTAGGGCGCTACACGGCTCACGTCCTCGATCCAGTTTGTGCCTTCTCCGTTGGTGAAAGGCGTCGTGACGGACATGTCGCTGAGCGGAGTGTTCATGTTCATCCTGGAGGACGTACCAATGTGCTGGTAATATTCGTTGCGGTAGATACCGAACTGCTCGGAGTTCATCAGGTCCAGATTGCGAGGGAGCATGGACACGCCGCCGGCAGCCTTGAAGTTGATGGCGATGTTCTGCGCCGGATCCGAGGTGTCGGAGCTGCCCTTGGTGGTGATGATGATAACGCCGTTCGCTCCGCGGGCGCCATAGATGGCGGTGGAGGACGCATCCTTCAGCACCGAAATGGCCTCGATGTCGGCAGGGTTGATGTCGCTGAGCGAATGAACCGCGTCCATGACTCCGTCAACCACGATGAGCGGGTCGTTGGAAGCCGTGATGGAACGGGAACCGCGGATACGGATGACCGCATCGGAACCGGGTTCACCGTCGGTGCTGGTGACTTCCATACCGGCGACGCGGCCCTGCAGGGCCTGGTCTACGGAAAGAACCGGTTCGTCGCGGATCTCGGCCATCTTCACATTGGTGACGGAACCAGTGAGGTCGGCCATCTTGACGGCACCGTAACCGATTACCACAACGTCCTCGAGGCGCTGGCTGCCGTCGGGGGTAAGGGTGACGTCTATCGTATTCTGCTTCTTGACGGGAATCACTGCCTCGGTGTAGCCGAGGAAGTACACGGAAAGGTAGTCCTTGTCATTGCACTCGATGGTGTAACGTCCCTTGTCGTCGGTGGTTGCAGAAGAAGCCACGGCGCCCTCGGCTCCGCCGCTCTTCACGACCACGATGGCTCCGGGCAGGGTTTCCCCGTTCTCGTCGCGCACCACACCGCTTATCTTGCGGTTCTGCGCAAAGGCGGGGACGAGCGTAAAGAGCGCAAGGGCTGTGAGTATAAGCTTTCTCATATCCAGTCCTCCTCCTCTTGTCCTTCGAACTCGTCATCGTCGAACAGGTAGTTGATATCCGCCTCGGAGACTTTATAAGCCGCAAAGTTGTCTATGTGGACATAAACCTGATCGTCGTTCGATGTGCTGAACGAGAACTTGGTATTGGCGCTCATACGCTCGCCTTCACCGACCAGAAGCAAGTATCTGAGGTTGCTCTCGTCGGGGCCGGAAGCCAGAGGCACGTTAACCCTGTAGGTAGTGAATCCCGTCTCATAGAACTTGCCGCCGGACACGGTAACGTCCAGGGTGATGTTCCTGCTCAGGAATTCATTGTCGGTCTCGGCCCATGCGTTGAAGGAGATGTAGTCGTAGAAATCGGTGTTGAACGACGGGTACTCCTCGGTGGTATAGACCTGGTTGCCGGTAATGGTGAGGCACTCCCCGGGCTCATCGGAAAACTCTTCTATGAACTTGCGGTCATAGCCCTGCCGTATGTACAGGAACTTACCCAGGGACTGTGAAGAGCATGTGAAACTGAGATTGCCGGAACGGCGGACCAGAGAGTTGTGACTCAGGATGGACTCTGCATCGTAGGTCACCACGGTGTGGCCGGGTTCGACCTCCTCCACCGACTTGATCCGGAACCAGTCGGTATCGGTTCCTGCCTGGTTCACAAGGTAATGCCACTGAAGCTCGACATTGGAAAGGACGTGGATTTTTCCATCCTGGACTCCTTCGAACGGAATCTGGATATTGTCGTCCACGGTCTTTTTCTCCGAGACTTCATACACCTTGATGAACTCGCTCCGGACAGGGCGCAGGTTCACGTCATTCTTGTTGCATGAACAAAGAATGGCGGCCGCGGAGGCGCATAGAAGGAGCAAATTGTGTTTGTTCATATCGGGATTATTTCATTTTTGACAGCTTGAAATCCGCTATGATGGGATAGTGGTCGGAAGGGATGTAGAACGTGCTCACACCTGAGTGCTCCCGCTTCGTGTAGTCGTCGGGGTCGGTGTAAACCTCCTCGCAGGCATTGAGCATGGGCTTGGAGACATACATGTAGTCGATTCGCAGATTTCCGCAGGAAGGCTTGAAGAAATCGGGATAGCATTCGGCCACAAGGTCGTAGAAGGGGGATTTGAAAATCATGTAGTCCTGGGTGGTGAATCCCAGCGACGCGTTGTTCCATTTGTAATTCCAGTTGTCTTTGCGGCTGTAGGAATTATAGTCCCCTGCCATGATCCAAAGTTCCTTGTCCGGGTTCTTTGTCGTGCGTACGGTGCCGTCCAGGATGCATGTGAGTTCCTTCACGCGGTGCTGCTCACCCTCATACCTATCTGCACTGGCCTGTCTCTGGTCGTGCGGTACACCGTAGCCGTACTTGCCGTGCTTGAGGTGAACGGTAACGACGTTCAGGGGCTTCTCCACCCCCTCAATATGGACCTGATACCAGCCGCTGTAATTCACCACGACGGAATCCGGCTTGCTTCCCTTGACGATCTTGATGCTGTCTATGGGATAGCGCGACGTGATGGCGTCGGGATAGTTGGACAGGCCGAAAGGAGTCGAGGTGGAAGGACGGCGGGGCACGACATAGTGATACTGATGCCCCCATCTGGCGCAGAGTTCTCCCCAGTGAGCAGGGAGGTAGCGCTCCTCGTTGGGCATATGGTCGTGGGTGCCGTCATAATAAATCGTGGCCGCCTCGCAGAATATGCATATATCGGGATTCTTTTCGTTTACCCAGTCAACGAATTTATTGTAGTTGTCCGGCTGGCCGGCCCACATTCCGTTCTGGATGTTCCAGTAAAGAATCCTGAGCGTTTTTTTCTGTTCGGGTTTCTTGGCTTTTGCAGCTCCGGGCTCTCCGGCCATGGACGGCATGGCGAAAAGGAGGGCAGACAGGATGAAGGTTATCAGTTTTTGCATCTCTCGCGTGCGTTATTTTTTTTGTAAAGTAGGTGGTTTCTTTGCAAAAAAGCAAAGGTTCGCGAGTAAAAAGGAAAAAGTTTAAAGTTTAGGGAAATGACACATAGCTGTTAATGAGCCATTTAGCCAAAAACGGCTCGGCGATTTAAGGAAATTGAATTTTGTCCCCTAAAATTATAATTTTGACAATTTCTCGGCAAATTCATCCTTCGGGACAAGAAGTCTGGAGTTGATTCCCGAGCGCTTGTTATAGACCGTTTTTATCGAGCAGTGGAGCAGTTCCGAGATCTTCGAACTGTCCGTAATACCCAGCTTGATTATGGCAAAAATGCGGAGATCCATATTCAGAAGTTCCGTGGGTTTCAATTCTATCCGGCACTCCGGACGCAGCAGAGAATTGAAGTCCTGGACGAAGTTCGGGAAGATATCCAGGAAGGCGCGGTCGAAGTTGTAGTACATCTGTTTGAGCTCATCGTTGGTTATGTCCTTCGACGGGTCCGTAAGGTCCAGAACGTACTTTATGTTACCCTTGCGGGTGTTGGTGTTAATCTTGGCCCGCAGCGCAAGCAGGCGGGTTATGTACGATGAATACAACTGGAAGAATCCCAGTACGTAGCTGTTCGCCGTTTTGCCGGAGCGCTCCAGGTTCTTGTTGAGCTGCACGATCTTATCCCTGGATCTAATCATCAGGAATATGATGATTATAAGCATGACGGCCAGCAATATAATGAGCCACATGCCATACTGAATCTCCTTGTTCTGGCGTGTCAGCCGACGGGAAAAATCCTCATTGATTTCCCTGCTGGCCTCAATATCCGACAGGAGCCTGGACCGGCTTCCGAGCCTCACCATAGTGTTGTAGTAGTAGTCGGATACCTTTTTTGCGGCGTTTACGGAACCTATCGAAGCCAGGTATCTTTCTACGTAACGCATCGAGGCTATGTCCTGGTTGGCGCTGACGACATCGTAGATAGCAGACTCCAGAAGACACTCGATATGGTCTTTCGGAGGCCGCCCCATGTAATGATGGTAGATTATGTAGCGGTCGTACAGCACTGCTGCGCGCGCCGCTTCATTTTGAACCGTGCTTGCCAGTCGCCTGTCGTTGTACCTCAGGGCCTGGTCGAAGTCGGCCGTGCGAGCGCAGATACGCTCGTTCTCCCTTAGCGCCATACGGTTATCGGGAGGAATCAATGCCAGAACCGAATCGCGGTACTGCTCATACAGCGCTACATATTGGGCGCGCAGTTCCGGCTTGGAATCCAGATTGAGATAAAGGTCGTGATACAGCCCTTTGAACGCATTTAAATAGGATACGTAGTTATCGCTGTCGAGCTTTTCCTGCGGAATAGAATCGATAATGAAGTAGCCAACAGTGTAATATCCGGATTGGAATAGCACCCTTGCCTTATGGAGCAGCGCTTTGTAATACAACTGATCCTCCCCTATCTCCACTGCGGTTTTCGCGGCCTTGTCGTAATAGACTATGGATGAGTCGGCAACGAATTTGGTATACCTCGATCCGAGGTCGATGCAGGCATCGTAATACTCGATACTCTCTGGGGATAAGCCGGCAATCTCCCGGCTTTTCTCCGCCAGCCTGGCCTCTACCTTTGCAATATAATAGTCGGCGCTGTCGATTTTAGACAAAAGCTCACGAACAAGGTATTGCGGGCTACCCTCCTGGGGGCGCGCACATGCACCCGCGAGCAAGACAGCTGCAAATCCAAGTATCCGGAGCGGCCGCTTCATGTTATTCGCTGTCCCTTAAAGCGTTAACCAGTCGCACCACGTCGCGTCCTATGCCCTCCAGCTCATACCCTGTGGCCACACGCTCCACGCTGATGCGGTCTTCCCAGAGACGCATCAGACGGTCGCCGACAGAACGCCTGCGGTAGGATAGTTTACCGTCCTTGCGGCTTTCCCTTTCGTAACCGTGAGCGGCCATAACCCTGTCGAGCACGGCCCCCGCCTCCTCATCGCTGCCGGGCACGAGCGCCGGCCTCCGGACATAGCCGAAACGGGGATAAATGGCAGCAAACACAGCCATCAGCAGTGCAATCTGCCACAGCGAATCGTAACCGTTGACGAATATCTGCGAGATATCCGCCTCCACCACCTTCGCCACCACCAGAATGGCGATAATCAGCGACAGTATTATCAGCAGCTGTACGAAATACTTCGCCGCCCTAATCAGATAACGCATAATTATTTGCGTGCAATCGCCCTTCTGGCGGCAGCGGCGATACCGGAGGCATCGAAGCCCCAGGCCTTCATAAGCTCCGCGGGCGTACCCGACTGACCGAACCTGTCGGCCCCGTTCACAAATTCGACCGGAGCAGGACCGGCGGCGGCAAGCGCGCTTGCGACAGCCTCTCCGAGGCCGCCGGCGGCATTATGTTCCTCGGCGACCACAGCGCATCCGGTCTTGCGGACGGACGCAACTATCGCAGCGGCATCAAGCGGTTTGATGGTGGCGACGTTCAGCACTTCCGCGCCTATTCCTTCCGCCTCAAGGGCCTCCGCGGCCTGCAGGGCCTCCCATACCAGGTGCCCGCAGCACAGAATAGTAACGTCCTTACCCTCATTGAGATTGTACACCTTCCCTATCTCGAAAGGCTCGTCGGGACCGGTAAAATTAGGCACCGACGGACGGCCGAAGCGCAGGTAAACCGGACCGTCCCATGCAGCGGCGGCCACGGTCGAGTTCTTGGTCTGATTGTAGTCGCAGGGAACGACCACCGCCATTCCGGGCAGGGCGCGCATCAGCGCAATGTCCTCCATGGTCTGGTGGGTGGCTCCGTCCTCGCCGAGGGTAATGCCGGCATGGGACGACGCTATCTTCACATTGGTATGCCCGTAAGCGACTTCCTGGCGCAGCTGGTCATAGACACGGCCGGTAACGAACTCGGCGAAGGAGCCGATGAAAGGCACCTTGCCAGTTATGGCAAGGCCGGCGGCAACTCCCACCATGTTGGCCTCGGCGATGCCGCACTGGATAAACCTCTCCGGGAATTCGGCGGCGAAGGCATCCATCTTGAGGGAGCCTTTAAGGTCCGCCGTGAGAGCAAGCACGCGGGGGTCCTTGCGTCCGGCTTCCACGAGCCCAGCTCCGAAGCCGCTTCGGGTATCTACCTTACCCTGATCTGTATATTTCTTCATATCAATAGTCTCCTAAAGTTTCCTCAAGCTGTTTCATGGCCTCCTCGCACTGCTCTGCGGAAGGAGCCTTGCCGTGCCATTTATGGGTACCGGCCATGAAATCCACGCCGTGGCCCATCTCGGTACGGAAGAGTATCATCTTAGGCTTGCCGTCGGCCGCACGTGCGAGTTCGAAGGCCTTAAGGATGGATTCGAAGTCGTGCCCGTCGGCCTCGATCACATCCCAGCCGAAGGCGGTCCACTTGTCGCGAAGGTCGCCGACGCCGCCCACGTTCTCCACGGGACCGTCGATCTGCTGGCCGTTCCAGTCGGTAAACGCAACCAGGTTGTCCAGCTTGTGGTGAGCGGCCCACATACCGGCCTCCCAGATCTGTCCTTCCTCGCTTTCGCCGTCACCAAGCAGGCAGAACACGCGCTCGGCGGCGCCGTCGAGCTTCTTGCCCAGCGCTATACCGGCAGCGCAGGAAAGGCCCTGGCCGAGGGAGCCGGACGCCTGGAATACGCCCGGGAGCGCATCCGTTACGCAGGGGTGGCCCTGGAGACGGGAGCCGAACTTGCGGAGCGTGCCGAGTTCGCTTACGGGGAAGTAGCCCGCACGGGCCAGCACCGAATAGTACACCGGCGCCAGGTGGCCTGCGGAAATGATGAAAGCATCCTGCCCCTTTGCGTCACGCCTCCAGGTGGCCGGATTGTGCTTCATCTCGCTGAAATACAGAGCTGTCATCACGTCCGTGATGCCGAGGGAGCCGCCCGGATGCCCGGACTTGGCGGCCGTTACCATCCGGATAATGTCCCTGCGGACTTGAGAAGCTGTTTTGCTCAATTCTTGAGGATTTGCCATATTATTATCAGTTTCAGTTCCTATTCTACAAAGATAGGAAAAATAAACTTATCTTTGCATCTGTTATGGAAATGAACCGAATCCGAAATTTCTGCATCATCGCCCATATTGATCACGGCAAGAGCACGCTGGCAGACCGCCTTCTGGAGCTCACAAGCACCCTGTCCGCACGGGATATGGAGAATCAGGTGCTGGACGACATGGATCTGGAGAAAGAGAAGGGCATCACCATCAAGAGCCACGCGATTCAGATGAGCTACAAATACAAGGGCGAGGACTATCGCCTCAACCTCATCGACACTCCTGGTCACGTGGACTTTTCCTACGAAGTCTCCCGAAGCATCGCATCCTGCGAGGGCGCGCTGCTGGTGGTGGACGCTTCGCAGGGCGTGCAGGCCCAGACCATTTCCAACCTTTACATGGCTATAGACCACGGGCTGGAAATCATCCCCGTGCTCAATAAGATAGATATGGAATCGGCTCAGGTAGAGGTGGTTACAGACGAAATCTGCGACCTCCTCGGATGCAGCCCGGAGGACGTGTTCAAGGTCTCCGCCCGCACCGGCGAGGGAGTCCCCCCTATCCTGGACGCCATCGTGGAGAAGATTCCGGCTCCCGAAGGTGACCCTTCCGCCCCGCTGCAGGCCCTCATCTTCGACTCGGTCTTCAATTCCTTCCGCGGCGTAATCGCCTACTTCAAAATCAAGAACGGAAGCATCCGCAAGGGCGACAAGGTCAAGTTCTTCGCCACCGGGATGGAGTACGAGGTGGAGGAGGTGGGCTCGCTCAAGATGAAGCTGATTCCCGGCACCGAAGTGGGCTGCGGCGACGTAGGCTACATCATCACCGGCATCAAGAGCGCCGTGGAGGTTAAGGTCGGCGACACCATCACACATGTATCCCGCCCCTGCGAAACGGCAATCGCAGGCTTCGAGGAGGTGAAGCCTATGGTCTTCGCGGGCATGTACCCCGTGCAGGCCGACAAGTTCGAAGAACTGCGCGCCGTGCTGGAAAAGTTCCAGCTGAACGACGCCTCATTCGTATATGAGCCGGAAAGCTCGCTTGCCCTCGGCAGCGGCTTCCGCTGCGGCTTCCTGGGCCTGCTGCACCTGGAAATAGTGCAGGAACGCCTCTTCCGGGAGTTCGACATGGACGTCATCACCACTGTGCCGAACGTCTCATACAAGGTCTATACGATGCAGGGAGAGGTTCTCGACGTGCACAACCCCTCCGGTCTGCCGGCTCCCACCCTGATCGACCATATCGAGGAGCCGTACATACGCGCCCAGATAATCTCCAAGACCGAATTCTTCGGGCCCATAATGAAGCTCTGCCTGGACCGCCGCGGCACGCTGGTAAGCCAGCATTACATCACCGCGGAGCGGGTGGAACTCAACTACGACATGCCGCTGAGCGAGATAGTGTTCGACTTCTACGACAAGCTGAAGACCATCAGCAAGGGCTACGCCTCCTTCGACTACCACGTTAACGGATACCGTCCGGCGAAGCTAGTAAAACTGGATATACTCCTTAACGGCGAGCCGGCCGACGCCCTCTCCACCCTGATCCATGAGGACAACGCCTATACCTTCGGGCGCAAGATGTGCGAGAAGCTCAAGGAGCTCATCCCGCGCCAGCAGTTCGACATCCCCATCCAGGCGGCGATCGGCGCCAAGATTATCGCCCGCGAGACGGTGAAGCAGGTGCGCAAGGACGTGACGGCCAAGTGCTACGGCGGCGACGTAACCCGCAAGCGCAAGCTCCTGGAGAAGCAGAAAGAGGGCAAGAAGCGCATGCGCCAAATCGGCACCGTGCAGGTCCCCCAGTCCGCCTTCATGGCCGTCCTCAAACTCGACAGTTAAACCACGGCCTGCTATTTGCGTCTAAATAGCGTATGCAGGAGCAGGAAATATTCTTTAATGACCTGGTGCGTCAGTACAGTGAACCGCTGTACTGGCACGTTCGCGGCATCGTGGGCAGCCACGACGACACCGACGACCTCCTGCAGGACATCTTTATAAAGGTATGGAAGGCTATCCCCGGATTCCGGGGCGATTCGGATCCCTTCACCTGGCTCTGGCGCATCGCCACCAACGAGGCCCTGTCGTTCCTCCGCAAGGCGAAAGTGCGGGCGGCCCTAAGTTTTACCAGCATCGACAAAGAAGCCGAACGCATTTCCGATCCCACCCCGTTCTTCGACGGAGACAAGGCCATGCGGGCTCTTCGTAAAGCCATCGCCTCACTGCCCGACAAGCAGCGGCTGGTGTTTACCATGCGTTACTACGAGGAGCTCCCTTACGAGCAGATAGCCGCAATCACCGGCACCTCGGAGGGCGCACTCAAAGCCTCATACCATATCGCCTACGAAAAAATCAAAGTTTTTCTAACCAATACAGATTAAACCTCGAATATTTTTTAGCGTCTAAAAAAGCGAAATGAAAACGAACATTCCATATTCAACTCCGGAAGGATACTTCGAGAGCCTGCAGAACAGACTGTCGGAAATCCCCGCCCGCAGGACACGTTTTAACTTTACGCCCTACCTGGCACTTGCAGCCAGTTTCGTGATGGCCCTGCTGGTCGGCAACTACATCCTCATGAAGACAGCCGGCAACCAGTCCGCATCGGATGAAGAAATAGTTGAATACCTCATCGAATCGGGCACGACGCTCGCCCAGTTGGAAGACGCAGTTTATGATTTATAATATGTTTTGGTTATGAAAAAAGTTGTTACAATTTTGCTGAGTCTCAGCATCGCGGCGGCAGCGTTTGCACAGCCGCAGGGTGGAAAGCAAGCCAACGGCAAGCAGTTCCACGAGAATTCCGAAAAGCTTAAGGCAGAAAAAATCGCCTTTATCACTACTGAAGTCGGTCTTACCGTCGATGAAGCTCAGGCCTTCTGGCCCGTTTATAACGAAATCGATGCTAAGCAGCAGGAGCTTATCAAAGCCGAGCGCGAGGCCTTCAGGGCTCTCAACAAGGCTCTCAGGAGCGGAGAAGGTGACGTCCAGGCACTTCTGGACAACTACCTGAAAGCCAAGGAGGCAAATGTCAATCTCCATGTCATCAACGCCAAGAAGTACCAGAAGGTTCTTTCGGTCGAGAAGACCGCCAAATTCTTCACCTGCGACGAAAAATTCCGCAGGCAGCAGATCGGAAAGCTGAACGGCGGTCAGCGCAAAGGCTTCAACGGCCAGGGAGAACCCGGCAGGGACGGCCGAAAGGGCTTCAATGGCGCCAAAGAGGATGGTTCCAAAGGTTTCAACGGCCCCGGCAGGGATGGCTTTAAAGGCGACAGGCCCGGCAAGGACTTCCAGCCCGACAGGGAGCGGTAATCAACAGCCGGCTTCCACACTCCATACGAAGGCTCTCAGACCCAGGTCGGGAGAGCCTTCGTCTTTTGTGTGCAGGGCGTCGAGTATGCCCTGGACCTTGTCGTCAGGCACCACGGTCAGGATAGCGTGGTTCTGCTCGGGCCAGGCGTGGTCGCCCAGATGAGGCGTGCCGTTAAATCCGCCCTTGCCCTGGATGTCCACCCAGCGGGTATAACCGCGCTGGCCGTTCTGAGTAAGGATTTCTACGACCTCGTCGCCGTACGCCTGATTATAGCTTATAAAGACTGCTTTCATTTCTTTAGCTTTTTAGCACGTTTCTCCTGCCGCATGCAGATGGAACAATATACTGTAGGAATGAGCACCAGGGTAACCAGGGTGGAGACGGAAAGTCCCCAGCACACGGTTACGCCCAGCGAGTGCCACATTTCGGAGCCCTCGCCCATACCTATGGCCATGGGCAGCATACCCAGCACCGTGGTGAGGGTGGTCATAAGGATAGGACGCAGACGGCTGCGGGCGGCGGTGGTGGACGCATCACGCACGTTCATGCCCCTTTCGCGGAGCAGTATAGTGTAGTCTATCAGCACGATACCGTTCTTCACCACGATACCGAGCAGGATGATGATACCCACCAGCGACATCATTCCGAGGTTGGTTCCAGTGACCGCGAAGCCAATCAGCACGCCAACGATTCCGAACGGCACGCTGAACATTATCACGAACGGGCTCATGAACGACTCGAACTGGGACGCCATGACCATATAGACCAGAATGATGATAAGCGCTATCAGCAGGAACAGGTCGGCGAACATCTCCTGCTGCTCCTCGTAGTCGCCGGCAATCTGGATATTGAGCTCCGACGGTATATCGGTGGCGTCAATCGCCCTCTGGGCAGCTTCCACGGCCTCGGAGAGCGCCGCCCCGCGCGCCACGATACCAGTAACGGTAATCAGGCGTTCGCGGTCCTTGCGCTCGATGGTGGGCGGAACCAAAGTCTCGACGACCGTACCCAGCTCCTTCATCTTTACCGGCTTGCCCTGCGCGTTGGTGAGGGTGATGTTCTCCATGTCCTCGATGCTCGTGCGGAACTCGGGGGCGTAACGGACGCGGATGTCGTACTCCTCGCCGTCCTCACGGTAGTGCGAGGCGACCGTGCCGCTCATTGCGGCAGCAAAAGCGGCACCGGCAGTGGAGGAATTGAGTCCGTTGACGGCCAGCTTGGTACGGTCGAAGTCCATCTGGTACTCCGGAGTGTACTCGTCGCGGCTGAGGGTGACCTGCGCATAGGCGGGCTCCTCCAGCATCTTGGAACGCAGCTCGCGGGCGATGAGGTCGGTGGTCTCGAAGCTGTAGCCGTACACCTCCACCTTCACGGTAGAAGCGCCTCCGGGGCCCATTCCGCCCTCGGTAACGGTGGCGCGGTGGATGTCGGGGTACCGCTTAAGGATGCCGCGCACCACGTCGGCGATATCCGCGCTGCTGCGCTTGCGGGTGCTGCTGGTGCCGATACGCAGGTTCATGGAAATCACGTGCGTACCGTTGTTCTGCATATTGGCGAAGGTGTTGTCCGTATCGGCCTGGCCGAAGGTGAAGTTGATCCTTTGGGCCTCCGGTACTGCCTCACGCACGTCGTCGTAGAGCCGGAACGCGAATTCGCGGGTGACGTCCTGGGCCGTACCCATGGGCAGCTCGATGTTGCATGAGATGCGCTCGGAGTCGCCGCGGGGGAAGAATTCCGTCTTCACGCCGGGTGCAAGCAAGGCGACGACGGCCACGAAGACCGCAAAGAAGCCGAGAATCACGACCGCGCGCCGCTTGGTAGCCCAGCGTATCACGTGGGCGTACCCCCTGGAAATCCAGTCGATAAAGCGGTTGACGGGGTCGAATATGGCCTTGTACACTTTTCCGTGCTGCTCGTTGGGCCTGAGCCAGCGGGAGCAGAGCATGGGAACGAGCGTCAGCGCGGCGGTGGTGGACACGATCATGATGATGCTCACGATCCATCCGAGCTGGCGGAACATGATGCCTGCCATGCCCTTGATCATCGTGAGCGGCAGGAACACGCAGAGCATGGTGAGTGTGGACGCGATGACGGAGATGCCCACTTCGGACGTGCCGTGCACCGCCGCCTCCTTGGGCCGCTCCCCTCGGGCGAGGTGCGTGGATACGTTCTCAAGTACCACTATGGCGTCGTCCACGACCATACCGATAGCTATCGCCAGAGCCGACATCGATATGATATTCAGTGTGTTGCCGCTGGCGAAAAGGTACACCAGCGACGCCAGCAGCGCCATAGGGATGGACAGCACGATGATGAAGGTGGACTTGAAGTTGCCGAGGAACAGGAACACCACCAGCATGACCACGATAAAGGTGATGATGATGGTGTCGCGGAGCGTCTTGATGGTGTTGATAATCTCCGTGGAACCGTCCACCAGGATGGAAACCTTAACGTCCGCGGGCAGAGTGGGCTCGATCTTGGCGAGCTGCTTCTTTACGCCCTTGATGACGTTGACGGTGTTGGCTCCGGCCTGCTTCTGGATGATGATGCGGGCGGACCGTATACCGTTGGTGTAGGACTCCTGCTCGCGCTCCTGCCCGCCGTCACGCACGGTCGCGACGTCGCGGAGGTAAACGGTACGGCCTCCGACGGCACCCAGGACTATGTCCAGCAGCTCCGAGGGGTCGGTGAACTCTTTCTGTACACGCAGGGTGTAGGTATTGGAGCCGATGTCAATATTGCCGGAGGGGAGGTTCCGGTTCTCGGCCGAAATAATAGCGGCTATCGAACTGATTGTCAGGCCGTAAGCCTCAAGGCGCGTGGGGTCGCAATAGACCTGTATCTCACGGGTGGGAGCTCCGGACACGCTGACGGTACCGACTCCGGGCACACGGGCGAGCGGAGTTGCGAGACGATCGTCCAGTATCTTGTCCAGACCGTCGATGCTCTCGTCGGCCGTCGCCGTAAGCAACATGATAGGCATGTCCTCAGCGCTGAACTTGAAGATGACCGGCAGGGAGGCGCCGTCCGGCAGGGAGGAATTCACGGCGTCCAGCTTGTCGCGGACGTTGTTCGTGGCCTCCTCGATGTCGGTGCCGTACTCGAAGGTCAGCGTCAGCAGGGAGACGTTCTCCTTGGACTTGGAATTGAGTTCCTTAAGGTTCTCTACGCCGTTCAGGGCATTCTCGAGCACCTTGGTGAGGTTGGTCTCGATGTCCGCGGCGTTGGCTCCCGGGTACGACGCCATTACCATGATGGTGTTGGAGTCGGACTCGGGGAACTGGGCTATGCTCGTCCGGCTGAGCGAAAAGAGGCCCAGTATCATGAAGGCTATGAAGATGAGCGCGGTCGTTACAGGATTCTTGACCGCTGACCTGTAGATGCTCATTACTCAGCCACCTCCACTTTCTGGCCGGCCTTGAGCGTGGAACCTCCCTTCACCACAACCCTGTCGCCCTCGTTCAGGCCGGAAATGATTTCATATTTGCCGTCGAAGTGGCGGCCGAGCGTAACCACCGTCATCACGGCGCAGTCGTTCTCGTCGAGAGTGAAAACGGTGCGCGTGCCGGCTCCCTGCAACTTGGAAATAGCCAGATCGGGGACGGCAATGCTGTTGCTGTCGCCGAAGTTGACGGTCACGCGGGCGTACATCCCGGGGCGAAGCTCCCTGCGGCTGTTGGTCACAAGTACCTCCACGTTGCAGGTATGCGTTGCGGCATCCATCGTGGGATAGAGCCGGTTGACGGTACCCTCGAAGCTCTTACCGGGCAGCGCGTCGGCGGTCAGCGTCACCTTGTCGCCCTTCTTGACGCGGGTGTAGTCGCTCTCCGATATGGCCACCAGGATCTTCACAGGGGTGATCTGCTGCACGGTGTAGATGGGCTGCGACATGGCGTACATATCGCCCCGGTCGTAGTTGCGGGCGGTAACCACTCCGCTCACCGGGCTCCTCAGAATGGTATTCTCCTCTATGTTGCGATAGTTGCTGCGGCTCACGTTGCAGGCCAGCTCCAGCTGGTCGAAATCGGCCTGGCTGATGCCTCCCTGTGCTAGCAGGGCACGCACGCGCTCGAGTTCGGTCTCGTCGTTGCGGAGCTTGAGTTCGGCCTGGTCCAGCTGCACCCTGTCCATCTCGGCAAGGATCTGCCCCTTAGCCACATAGTCTCCGATTTCCACATTCAACTTCTGGATGCGGCCGCCGCTCTGGGGGGCGATATTGTTAACCACATTAGCCTGGACGGTGGCGGAATAGACCGAGGTCTGGGGGACTTTTTCCTTTACGGCCGTGATTATCGATACCAGAGGGAGCTTTTCCTGCTGGGCGGCCGTCTGGGTGCCTTTGTCCGATGAGTTCTGTCCGCAGCCGGCAAGCAGCACGACCGCGGCGATGAGGAGTTTCTTATTCATTGTTGTCGTCATTATTCGTGAAATCGACGCCTAACGTCCCTTCGAGGTCGGACTTGGCGGTCATATAGCTGTAGATTGCCTGGCATACGCCGAGTTTGGACTGGGTGAGCGCAAGCTGCGCGTCGTTCAAGTCGGTAAGCGTGCTGCGGCCCACGTCGTAGGACTGGCGGGCGATATTGTAGGCCTTCTGGGCGGTCTCTACCGCGCTGGAGGCGGAATCATAGCTCTTGGTTGCGGTGTCCATCGTGCCGAGGTACTGGCGGATGGCGATCTGCAGCTGGCGTTCGGTGTTGCTGCGCTGTATGTCCAGCTCGGTCGCCTGAACCCTGGCCTGCCGCACCGCATTGTACCTTCTGCCTCCTGCGAAAATCGGGATGCTGAGGCTGAGGCCGGCGAAAGAGTACGGGGACCATTTATACTGGCTGAAGTTGTAGTCGTTGGCTAAAGCGTTGATGCTGTATGAGAACGCGAGCGACAGAGTGGGGAAGCTGGCGTACTGCTGCATCTTGATGGTATTGGCAAGCTGCCCGGCCTGGATAGCCAGCTGCCGGAGTGTGGAGTTGCCGCTGAGGTCGGAGCTGTTTTCCGGAACGGGCTCCTGCATCAGCAGGGCGTAGTCCTGAAGGGTGCCGGCCACGTCAATATCGGTATTGAGGTCTACTCCCATGACGGCCTTAAGCTGCCAGAGGCTGATCTCTACCGAGTTGGCTGCGTCGTAAAGATTGGGGACGGCGTTGGCCAGAGTGGTCTTGGCGCGGGTGAGGTCCAGTTCGGAGGCCCGCTGGGCGTTATACTTCTTCTCGGTGAGCTCCAGATTCTCGCGGGCGTTGTCGTAAACCGACTGGTAAACGTTGAGCGCCTCCTTGGCCAGCAGTACCGTGTAAAAGGCTTTTTTTACCTGGGTCACGGTTTCCAGCCGGGAATTCCTGGCCTTCTCCACCGCGAGTTCAACGTCCTGGTCGCTTATCTGCAGGCTCTTCCACAGCTGCGCGTTCACCAGCGGCATACTGGCGCTGACACCTGCGGACCAGGTGTTCCATCGGCCGACCTCTATGCCGTCGCGGTTAGCTCCGCCTTCGCCTCCGCCGCCCATGGCAAAGTCTATATACATTACTTGCTTTTTGATGGTGCGCTGATAGGAACCGGAACCGTCAATCTGAGGGAAGAGGGCGGCGTAGCTGCCCTTGCGGGCATAGCCCGTCCTCTCTATTTCCAGATCCGCGACGCGCACGGAAGCATTTTCGCTGAGGGCAATCTGCAGGGCCTGGTCCAGGGTGAGGACTGCCGTTTCTTCGGCTCGGGCTCCGGCCCAGGCAAGCAGAAATCCAAATATTAGTAATATCTTTTTCATATTCTAGCTGACAGGCGCGTTTTCACTGCAAAAATTATACCTTGGCACGGCTTGTGAATCACGCTCAAAAGATTTAACTTTGGCAAAATTTTGATTGGTATGGAACTGCTTTTTGTGCACTGGCACGTCAATCCCGAGATATTTCATATAGGAGGGCTTGGAATCCGTTGGTACTCACTGCTTTTCGTGAGCGGATTCATTATCGGCTGGTATCTCTTCCGCTGGTTCTTCCGCCGCGAAGGAGTGTCCGAGAAACTGCTTGACCCTCTTCTCTATACCCTTCTTATCGCGACAATAGTAGGCGCGCGGCTGGGGCACTGCTGCTTTTATCAGCCGGACTACTACTTTGGTTCGTGGGAGGGCTTCTGGGAGATCTTTATGCCCTGGAAGGGCGGTCTTGCCAGCCACGGAGGCGCCATCGCGCTTCTTCTTGGAATGTGGTGGTATTCAGCCCATTACGGCAAGAAAAACGACTTCGATTTCCTATGGATTATGGACAGGCTGGTCATCACCGTGGCCTTCGCAGGATGCCTGATACGCCTCGGCAATCTGTTCAACTCCGAGATTTACGGCGACGTTACCACTCTGCCCTGGGGCTTTATCTTCGAGCTTCGCGGCGAGACCGAACCCAAACATCCGACTCAGTTGTATGAGTCGCTCAGCTATCTGATTCTCGGTTTTGTACTGCTATGGGTTTACGGCAGGAAACTGAACAAAGTGCACCGCGGATTCTTCTTCGGACTTTTCCTGGTGGGCTGCTTCGGAATGAGGTTCCTTATTGAGTTTATCAAGGAGCCGCAGGTGGAGTTCGAACAGACTATGGCTTTGAATATGGGGCAGCTCCTGTCGATTCCTTTCATCATTGTGGGTATCGCCCTGCTGATTTACGCGGCCGTGGCAAAACGCCCCGCGGCCATAGTTCATCCCGAACCTCCAAAGAAGGAACCTACACATTACGCAAAAGCGATTTAGCCGCGGCTAAATCGCTTTTTTATTCTAGCCGCATCGCGGCGATCTGAGCGTCAGGCCCTGATCGCAGCGATTCCAGGAAGTTCCTTACCCTCGAGGGCCTCGAGCATGGCGCCGCCGCCGGTGGAAACGTAGCTGACCTTCTTGGAGAATCCCATCTGGGTGACAGCTGCGACCGAGTCGCCGCCGCCGACCAGGGTATAGGCGCCGGCCTCGGTGGCCTTTGCCAGAAGTTCGGCGATCTTAAGGGTGCCCTTGGCAAAGGGTGCTACCTCGAAAACGCCCACGGGGCCGTTCCAGAGAATGGTCTTGGAGCCGAGAATCACCTTCTCCCAGATTGCGAGGGACTCGGGGCCGGCATCCACACCTTCCCAACCGTCGGGGATGGCGTTGGAGGGAACTATCTGAGTATGTGCGTCGGCGCTGAAGTCGTCCGCAACCAGAGTCTGGACGGAAAGGTAGATGTTGACGCCCTTCTCCTTGGCCTTGGCGAGAATCTCCAGAGCCTGGGGCATGAGCTCATCCTCATGAAGGGAATTGCCGATCTTGCCGCCCTGGGCCTTGATGAAGGTGTATCCCATGCCGCCGCCGATGATGAGGTTGTCCACCTTGTCGAGCATGTTCTCGAGCACTGCGAGCTTACTGGACACCTTGGAGCCGCCGATAACAGCGGTGAAGGGGTGCTGGGCGTTCTTGAGCACGTTGTCGATAGCCTTGATTTCACCCTCCATCAGGTAGCCGAACATCTTGTCCTCGGGGAAGTAGTCCGCGATGAGGGCGGTAGATGCGTGGGCGCGGTGTGCGGTGCCGAATGCATCGTTGATGTAGCAGTCTGCGTAGGAGGCCAGGGTCTTCACGAAATCCTTCTGGGAAGCCTTGACTGCGGCTTTTGCAGCTTTCTTCTCCTCGTCGGAAGCGTCGTCCGCGAGTCCGCGGGGCTTACCTTCCTCCTCTGCATAGAAGCGGAGGTTTTCGAGCAGCAGGGCCTCGCCGGGCTTGAGCGCAGCGACCTCGGCCTGTGCCTTCTGGCAGTCGGGAGCGAACTTTACGGGAACTCCGAGGCACTCGGAAACGTGTGCAAGGATGTGGCGCAGGGAGAACTTGTCGGCCACGCCCTTCGGACGTCCGAGGTGGGACATGATTATGAGCGAACCGCCGCCTGCAAGTACCTTCTTGAGGGTGGGCATTGCTGCGCGGATGCGGGTGTCGTCCGTGATTTCGAAATTCTCGTTGAGGGGGACGTTGAAGTCAACGCGTACGATGGCCTTTTTGCCGGTAAAATCGTAAGAATCGATGTGCTTTTGCATTGCTATAGTGTGTTTTTGAATTTTCCGACGCAAATTTAGCAAAAATATCCATACCTTTGTCCTACGTCTTATATTGATATGGAAAAGCTCTACCAAACACCACAGGTCGAATGGGAGGAAATGTTTCCGGACAGCCTCCTCTGCGACAGCAAGATTGACAGCGGTCTTGAGGACATAACCGATGAAGCGCTTTAATTAAGGGAGGAATGATTATGAAGAAGCATCTATTTGCAGCGCTTGCGCTGATCATGGCTTTGGCAGCCTCCTGTAATGTTGATGTGGAAGTGGTTCCCGTCCCCGCTCCCGCATCCGACGGCGAATTGATTATTACGGCCGAATGCGGCGGGCCCGGCACCCGTACCCAGAGGGACGGCGACGGCAAGATGTACTGGAGTCCTGGAGACGAAATCGCCGTAGTGGTGATGAACAGGAGCAGCACGAAACTTACCCAGATCGTGAAGTTCGTTTCCCTCAATGACGCTCCGGCCGCAACGGCACAGTTCAAGCCGGCCGAGGTACAGGACTGGGGCGCTTTCGATTACGATAGTTTCATGGAGTTTTGGGAAAACGAAGCCTTCGACCACTTAGCCTTTTACCCTTACAGTAAGAATCTGAACCTCGGATATGAGAGCTCATACTCCTGTTATTCCGTAAAGTACCCGCTCCCCTTCAGCCAGACCGGAGTTCCAGGGGGCTTCTACAAAGGGGCGTTCCCGTCGATCGCACTGTCCAACGGCAACTCTTTCTCGTTCAAGCATCCTTTGAGCGGATTGAAGTTCTCGGTCCTGAGCGATAACGTCGTTAAAGCCACGCTGTCTGTCACGTACGACAATAACAATTCCTTCTTTGCCGTGGTCAATCAGTATCTTTGGGTTTACCTGGACAATACCGTGACTACAAAATGTTATTCTTATGGTGGCGACACCCAGTCCAACAGCCTTGTGCTCACGCCCGAGGGCGGGAAGTTTATTCCCGGCGAGCTTTACTATTTCGTCTGCCCCACTTCCTCCCAGTTGGAGAGTGTGACCCTGACACTTGAAAGGGCCGACGGCACCAAGCTGGCTCGCACGGTCGACACCGGTTATTCGTTCAAGAGGGCCACGTTCGCGTCCATGGTGGAAGTCGACAATGGTCGCGAATGGAAGACAGACGTGCCCGTAGTCTCCCCCGAGACAATCGAAGTTGCGAAATCCGGCGGCGAAATCACGTTCGGTGTAAAGTGCGCTGCAGATTACGAAGTGGAAACCGAGGCCGACTGGCTCCTGGATATGGAGGCCGAAGGCGACGCCCTGTCCGGCATCAGGACCCACAGGTTTGTGGTCAAGCGTAATGAGGGCCCTGCCCGTTCGGCCGTCATCAAGCTCAAGAACGCTGCTGCCACCACCGTAGTTACGGTCAATCAGGAGGCTGGCGAGCCTCTGCCCGATTATCCTTCTATCGTGCGCCGTCACGCCGTGCTTAACATTACGTCCGTAAATTGCGCGCACTATAACGTTGTAAACGGAAGTCTGCGCACCCGTAAGAATACATACGGCGACCTGTTTGAATACATCAGCATTTTCAACTCGGGAAGCGGCATAGTCAGTCTCCAGCCGGAGGCATCACAATATGGCACATCTTATTTCCCCACCGTGTATATCGACGGGCGAAGGGAGTGTGATGCAGAAGAGGAGAAGATTGTGAAGTACACCGCAGAGACGGACGCCGTCTATCCTCCGTTTACTTCCATCGGAATGTCTTCCAGTTTCGACAGCGATACCCGTACGCTTACGGCGGATCTCAAGGTGTATGCTTACAAGGCGGGCGTGTACCGTATCACCACCTTCTTTATGCAGGACAGGCTGCAGGTGGAAGGCAGGTGGCAGTACAACCTTGCAAGACTCGTTGTGACCCCCAGCGAGAATGCTTCAATCTCCGGACAGGATTACGAACTTGTCGCAGGTGAGAACACTATCCAGCTTGTTAAGGTGCTGCCTAAGGGTTACACCAACGTCAACGGATTCTACCTGTTTACTTATGTCCAGGTTCCTTACGGTGATTATCCTGTTCTGCGGGACGGCAACTACGCCGGCAACTACTACATCGATAACTGCCGGGTTGCGGCTATAGGCGCCACTGTTGAACCGGAGGTGAATTGATATGATTGAGTTCCCCGACAGCGCCTGGAAGGATTACGAGCTGCTGGACAGCGGTGCGGGCGAGAAGCTGGAGCGCTTCGGCGCTTACGTGCTCGCCCGCCCGGAGCCCAAGGCGCTGTGGGACAAGAGTATGACTCAGGCCGAATGGGACCGGCTGGCGCATACGCGTTTTCGTCCCGGGGCCGGGTTCGGGAAGGCCGGAAAGGAGGACAGCGGCACATGGGAGCGCCTCCGCCAAATGGACGACCAATGGTGGATACATTATAAACACTTATCCCTGCGTCTCGGGTTGACGTCCTTTAAGCATGTGGGGGTGTTTCCGGAGCAGGCGCCGAACTGGGAGTTCATCTACCGCAAGTGCCGCGAGATGGAGCATCCGCGGGTGCTGAACCTGTTCGCTTACACCGGGGCGGCGTCTTTGGCCGCTCGTGCCGGCGGGGCGGAGGTGACGCATCTGGATTCCGTCCGCCAGGTGGTTACCTGGGCGCGGGGGAATATGGAGCGCTCCGGTCTGGATAATATTCGGTGGATCGTCGAGGATGCCATGAAATTCGCTAAGCGCGAGGCGAGGCGCGGGAATACCTACGACGGCATTATTCTCGATCCGCCGGCGTACGGGCACGGGCCAGACGGCGAGAAGTGGAAGCTGGACGAATGTCTCTTTGAGATGCTTCGCACCGTGGCGCAGATTCTTGCGCCCCACGGTTTCGTAGTGCTGAATCTCTATTCCAACGGTTACTCCGCCGCTCTCGGCGAAACCCTCGTCCGCGAAGCCTTCGGCATAGCCGCCGATTCCACTTCGATTTCAGACCATCGAGACGTTACGGAGCGTAGCGACTCGGACCGCCGGAGCGGATGCGACTGTGGTGTCGGGGGGTACGCCCCCCGTCCCCTGGGGGCGCAGGGGGATAGTAGTTGTTCTCCGGAAGTGCTAACTTCCGGGGAACTGGCGCTTCGCGACAGTTTCGGCAAAGTGCTGCCGCTGTCGATAGTTGTAAGATTAGAAAAGTAACTTTATATCGATTATCATGAAAAAATGTATCCTTTTCGTAATATCGGTCATCATGACCGCCTGCGCTTGCGATAATGTCCTTGGATTTATTAAGGAAGGCAACGGCGTAAAACTTGCGACCACATTCGAAGTCGGAGAATTCGACAAAATCTCTGTAGTCGGCTCCGTCGATGTCCGCTATACCCAGACCGCCGGGGAGCAGTTTGTGGAACTCACCTGCGACGACAATCTGTTTGAATATTATGTTGTGAGTGTCGAGAACCGCACTCTGTCCGTCAAGACCAAGTCCGGAGTGTGGTTGAAGCCTGAAGCGGAGACCTATCTGACCGTCCATTCTCCGAACCTGAATTCAGTGGATGTTTCCGGCTCCGGCGACTGCTTCCTGAACAGCGACCTTACCTCTGAGGGTGATTTCTCATATAAAGTTTCCGGAAGCGGAGATCTGTTTTCTTCCTATACGGTCAGCTGCCGCGATTTTACCGCCAAGGTCAGCGGTTCGGGTGATTTCGTTCTCAGGAAGCTGAATGCAGACAAAGCCGGATTCGGTATCTCCGGCAGCGGCAACATCAGCGTCGACGGACTTACAGCCGAAAGCATTTCCATTAACATCACGGGCAGCGGCGACGGCGAAATAACCTGCATAGATGCCGGGGACATCGATGTCAGCATCAGCGGCAGCGGCGACGTCATACTCCGCGGCAACGCCCGCAGCCTCAACTCGAAAATTCACGGCAGCGGCAATGTGGACCGCGACCACCTCACGCTGAGCAATTAAAGAAATAGCTACTTAGCACGATTTTTGCTATCTTTGCGGGCTAAAGTATGAAGCGTATCGCGCTAATATTAGCCCTGCTCTTCTCGGTATTACAACTCAACGCCCAGACTACCAAGGTCATAGGCGTTGTGGTTGACGCTGAGACCGGGGAGCCTGTACCCTTCGCCGGACTGTATTTCAAAGGCACGACGATAGGCCTTACGGCCGATATAGAAGGCCGTTTCACCATTGAAACGCGCGATCCTGAAGCAAAAATACTGGTCTGCCAGCTCCTAGGGTATGAGACTCAGGAAAAGGAGATCAAGCACGGCGCCTTCAGCAACGTGGAATTCAGGCTCAAGCTCACGCACAATGAGCTTCCGGGCGCCTTCGTGAAGGCGGACAACCGGCGCATCAAGCGCCTTCTGGCAAACATAGACGCCCACCGCGACCGCAACGATCCCGACCACCGGCCGCAGTTCCGCTGCAACATCTACAACAAGATGGAGCTGGACCTCACCCATCCGCGCGAGTACCTCAACAGCAAATGGTTCAACAAGCAGTTCGGGTTCGTCTTCGATTACATGGACACTTCCGTGGTAAGCGGCGTGCCCTATCTGCCCTTTATGATTTCCGAGTCGGTGGTGGACAGAAAGCACACCGCCAACCCTAACGCCGACAGTGAAGTCATCACCGCCAACCGCGTCTCCGGCATCAATCCGGACGCCAACCTGCTCAGCCAGTTCACCGGCAGCCTGCACCTTCAGGTCAACTTCTACCGCCCCTTTATCAACGCCTTCGACATAGAATTCCCCTCGCCGGTGCAGAAGAGCGGCCTCCTGTTCTACAACTACTTCATCATCGACTCGCTCAAGGTGGACGGGCGCAAGACCTACATAGTTCGCTATCACCCCAAGGACGGCATCTCCTCCCCCGCTTTCGACGGAGAGCTGCAGATAGATGCCGAGGAGTTTGCGGTCAAGAGGGTGAAGGCGAAAATGGTCCACGGAGGCAATGTGAACTGGGTGAGGGACCTGGTGCTGGAGTCCGACTATCAGCGTCTGCCCGACTCCACCTGGTTCTACTCGCAGGACAAGCTTTACTCCGACTTTTCCATCGCCCTGGGCGATTCCTCGAGGGTATTGTCCATGATAGGAAACCGTCAGCTCAACTATACCAACCTGGATTTCGCGCCGCTTGAACCCATCGACCCCGGTGACGGCAAGGTGATAGTGCTTCCGGATGCGAATTTTAAAGACGATGCTTTCTGGAAGGCGGAACGGCCCTACAAGCTGACTCCTAGAGAGGAAGGTATTTATACCATGGTGGACCAGGTGCAGGATGTTGGCCTTTACAAAGCGGCCTACAAGATAGCTTATACCCTGGCGACCAGTTACTACGATATAGGACCGGTGGGTATTTCCATAAGCCAGCTTTACAGCAACAACGAGCTGGAGGGGCCCAAGGTCAGGCTCGGCATGCACACGTCCAAGGAGCTCACAAAGACACTACGGGCCTCAGGGGCAATAGCTTACGGCTTCGAGGACCACAAAATCAAGGGGATGCTGACCTACGAGCACCTGTTCAGCAAAGAGCCGCAGCGAAAGCTTACTCTGGACGCCCGTTACGATGTGGTCCAGTTGGGAAAGGGGCGCAGTAATATCACCAGCGACAATTTCTTTACCGCCATGTACAAGAGCAGCTCCAGGCTGATGTACATGAGCAATATCTCCGCCTGCTGGGAGCATGAGTTCTCCATGAATTTCAATGCGGAAGCCCAGATAGGCCTGCAGCGCTACTACTCCAATTTCAAAGGGTCGCTTGGCCCGGCCGTTCCGATTATGGACTGGGCAGGGAACAGGATTCCCAGCGTCGCGGTAAACCAGATCAAGCTGAGGGGCCGCCTGTCCTGGGAAGAGACCGTAAACCGCGGCCTGTTCACCAAGACCTACGTCCACTCCGACTATCCGGTAATCTGGATGACGGCCGAAGGATCGGTGCCCGGCCTGCGCGAGGGCGATATAGGCTTCTTCCGCCCTCAGGTGGACATTTTATGGAGATTCCTTATTCCGCCTCTGGGGTTGTCGGAACTTAACATCAACGCCGGAACCATAGTGGGTAAGGTGCCATGGATCATGCTGCAGATGTTCCCGGGCAACGCCACCAACCTGCTGGACAAGACCGCATTCTCCTGCATGGATTACTTCGAATTCGGAGCCGACACCTGGGCCACGATGTTCTGGTACCACTGCTTCAACGGCTTCTTCCTGGGAAAGATTCCTCTGATACGCGAACTTAATCTGCGTGAGGAGTTTACTGCGAAGATTGCCTACGGTACGCTGAGCGACAAGAATAACGGCACCGATATTAAGTACGGGGCGATGACTCAGTTCCCCTTCGGCATGCAGCCCATGAACGGAGTGCCCTATATAGAGCTGGGCGCCGGCGTATCTAACATTTTCCGTGTCCTGAGGGTTGACTTTATCTGGCGCGTGACGCACAGGGAGACGGTCGATCCCAACAGGCCTCCCCGTCTGTTTACATTCAATATCGGTGCGGAGCTTCGGTTCTAAAGGAGCCCCTCGGGAAGATTCATAACGAGAACCCTTTTTTCAGGGTCTGCAGAGACGATAAAGTCTTCATGCAGCGGGACGAGCGCGTCTGCAATGCAGAGGCAGGGATTGCCGGGAATGTCTTCCTGGCCGTCAATGATACCCACCAGCCGGTCGTTGTCGTAAAGGCTCCAGCCGGTGAAATCTTCTTCGTCGTTAGCTGAATCGTCGCCGTCCAGGCAGATCTGGCGGCCGACAAGTTCCTCCGCGTCGGCAAGGCTGTCGACGTCTGTCAAGTGAACGATGGCGCGGGTGTTGCCCCTGGGGGTCAGTTTTTCGATAAAAAATGGAACCGGCAGTCCGTCGAATTCGACGAATACCGGTTCCTCGGTGTTGATTTCCTCGGCGTCGATGCTAAGCAGTCCGATAAGGATGTCGCCCTCGGTGCCGTTGGATTTCAGGATTTTGGCTACGGGAAGCATTATGCTTCAGCCTCAGCGGCAGGAGCTTCCTCTGCAGCGGCCTCCTCTACGGGAGCCTCTTCAGCAGTTGCGGCAGCTTCGGCGGCGGCCTTCTCGGCAGCCTGTGCGGCGGCGAGCTCGGCGGCCTTCTTGGCGATGGCCTCGGCGCGTGCCTCATTTACCTTTGCTTCCTCTGCCTTAGCAGCCTTGCGGGCCTCGATAGCGGCATTCTTGAGTCCGGTCTTCTTAGCCTCGATCTTGGCATCCCTGCCAGCCTTCCAGTCGTTCCACTTCTTGTCTGCAGCTTCCTGGGTGAGGGCTCCCTTGGCGACACCGCCGTCGAGGTGGTGGCGAAGGAGGACTCCCTCGTAGGAGAGGATGCGGCGAGCGGTAAGGGTGGGCTCTGCACCTACCTTGATCCATGCCAGTGCGCGCTCGAAATTGAGGACGATGTTGGCGGGATTGGTGTTGGGGTTGTAGGAGCCGATCTGCTCGATGTAACGACCGTCACGCGGTGCGCGTGCGTCTGCCACTACAATGTGGAAGAATGCGAAATTCTTCTTTCCGTGGCGCTGTAAACGAATCTTAACAGCCATTGTGAATCTGTTTGTTTAATTAATACTTAAGTACGCCCTACCCGAGAGCGGACTGCAAAGATAGCTAAAGTTTTGGAAATAACAATAATAGTATGACTCCTGGTGTTAGGTTGACCTCCTGGTCAAGCCGAACACCGCGCTGCCGGAGCCGGACATGGCGGCGTAGGCAGCGCCGCGGCGATAAAAGTCGTCGATTAGTTCCTGAATCTCCGGGTGGCGGGGACATACCGTGGCCTCGAAGTCGTTGACGACCAGGCCGCGCCACTGCTCGACCGGAAGCTTCAGCGCCTCCCGCAGCTCCGACGGATTACCCGACATCGCTGACGACTTTTTGGCCAAATCCCGCCCAATCGAACTATATTTTCCCTGTTCTGACGGATTTTCGGCAAAAATACGCCCGTTTTCGCCTCCTTTACCTAAAGCAGGGCCGGCTTGCAGGGACAACGTTTCCCTCGGAACGATTCCGGCGTAGGCTTCGCGGGTGCTGACGGCGACGGGGCGGCCGGTGGCGGCATCCAGCGGCAGTTCCACCCAGAGCTCATAGCCCGAAAGGTCGATGTCGAACGGCTCCAGAATCTCCCCTCGCCCCGTCGCAAACATCGGACGAATACACGCCGCCCCGTAACCAGCGCAGGGGGTCTCGGGGGGAACGCCCCCCGTCCCCTGGGGGTGCAGGGGGATGGTAGGTTCGTTTTTCGGTGGCGTCATGCCAACGAAAAACGGGCAGTCGGAGCCCAGGCGGGCTCCGTACTCTGCAAGTTCGGAATCAGAAAGCCCCAGCCCGCCGAGCTCGTTGAGAGCGCGCAGCATGAACGCTGCGTCCGCGGAGCCGCCGCCAAGGCCCGCACCTACCGGGGCGCCTTTCTGCAGACGGATGGAGACCGCCGGCAGCGAGGGAAAATCGACCTTTAGAAGCCGCCAGGCGCGGACGGTAAGGTCGTCCATCGGATCCCAGTCAACGCCGCCGTCGCGCTCAATCACTATCGATAACTCCTCCGCCGGCTCCACCGTCAACACGTCCCCCAGGCCCCAATAGGGCACGAAGAGCGTCTCCAGGTCGTGGTAGCCGTCGGGCCGCTTACGCAGGACGTTCAGCCCGATATTGACTTTAGTGCAGGTCCGGACCTTCATAGCTGTTCTTCTGCGCCGGCCTCCGGCGTTGCGCGCGCCAGAATTGGCGCGAGGAACGCCTCCACTTGCATGCGGCGGGCTTCCTCCTCGGGAATACCCCTGGAACGCATGTAGAAGAGTTCCTCGGGATTAAGATATCCGGTCGTAGCCCCGTGGGAGCACTCCACGTCGTCGGCATAAATTTCCAGCTGGGGCCGGGATTCGGCGGAAGCCGATTCGGACAGCAGCAGCGAATGGTTCTGCTGATGCGCCACCGTGCGTACTGCATCCTGAGCCACGTAAACCAGGCCGTCGAACGCCACTTTGGAGCTCCCTCCGGCCACGCTCTTGAAAAGCTGCTCGGAGCGGCATCCGGGAACGTTGTGACGCACAGTGACCTGAATGCTCACCTGCTCGTCGGAACGGCTCAAAGTGGCCCCGGCAAGGTCCAGGGACGCTCCGGCACCATCCAGATCGACCTCCAGAGCCAGGCGGCAGCTGACGCCCTCGGGCACGACGAGCGTCATGCGAAGCGCCTCCCCTTCCCCAAGCCGGAGAAAAGAAGGCACTGCATCGCGTCCGAGCACGTAAAACTTATCCATCTATGCTGTCGTAGCCCTGGGTTTCGATTTGCTGCACGAGTTCGGCGCCGCCCGTGGCCACGATGCGGCCGTTCTTGAGCACATGCACCACGTCCGGCACTATATACTCCAGCAGCCTCTGATAATGAGTGATGACCACCGACGCGGTCTGGGGGGTACGCAGACGGTTTACGCCGTCGGCCACTATGCGCAGTGCGTCCACGTCCAGCCCGCTGTCGGTCTCGTCCAGTATGCTGAGCACAGGCTCCAGCATGGCCATCTGAAATATCTCGTTGCGCTTTTTCTCGCCGCCGGAGAAGCCTACATTGACCTCCCGCTTGGCAAACTCCCCCTTCATCTGCACAAAGGCCATCTTCTCCTTCAGCAGTTTCAGGAACTCCGCCGGCCCCAGTTCTGGCATGCCGGCAGCCTTGCGGCGGGCGTTAAGCGCAGCTTTCATAAAGTTGGTGATGCTTACACCGGGAATCTCCACGGGATACTGGAAACTCAGGAAAATCCCAGCCCAGGAGCGCTCCTCCGGCGCCATGGCGAGCAGGTCGCGGCCGTCGTACAGGACGGAACCGGAGCTGACCTTGTAGTCCGGACGCCCGGCAAGGACGGAACTCAGGGTGGACTTGCCGGCACCGTTCGGTCCCATAATGGCATGAACCTCTCCCCGGCGTATGGTCAAATCTACGCCCCTGAGTATCTCGCGACCCTCGATACCTGCATGCAGGTCTTTGATTTCCAGTAAGATATCACCCATGTTACGCTATCTCCTGCTTCTTGCGTTTCCAGTTGAAGACCGGCAGCACGAAGGAAATGATGGCGGCTCCCAGCCAGAACCAGCGTACATAAGTGTAGTCGCGCACGCCGTCGACTCCGCTGTCCATCAGCAAACCGGTGACGACATTCTGCAGGCCGGCTGCGGCATACGACGCCAGACCTACGATACCGAGGGCTGCACCCGTCGCCTGACGGGGCACCAGATCCACCGCCATGAGGCCTCCGAGGAAGCTGATGAGCACGCCGATGGCTATGCCGAAGAGCACCATCGCCAGGATATTGAGCCACTTGGACGGGCCGCCGAAGAGGAAGAGAGCAAGCGCAATCGCCTCCAGGATACCGGCCACGAAGGCGGGATATTTCCTGTCGCCCTTGAACAGGACGTCGGACAGCCAGCCCGAAACCACGGTGCCTATGATGCCGAAAATGGGGTTGATGCCGATGATGGCGGCGGCTCCGGCAAGATCGTAGTCCTTGGTGTCCTGCAGGAAGATGACGCCCCATTCATTGATGGCATAACGGCTCATGTACATGAAGGCGCTCGCCAGGGCAAGGATCCACACGCCGGGATTCTTGATCACGGCAGCCTGCATGCGTTTGGTCTGGGCGCGTTTCTCTTCCGGACTCAGTTCCTCCTTGGATTCCGCCTCGCCTGCAAGCACCTCGATGGGCGGAAGTCCCTTTGCTTCAGGCGAATCGTGCAGGAAGAAGAGAATGATGAGTATGCCCAGCACGCCTGCCAGAGCGGCTCCAAAGAAGCCCCACTTCCAGCCGAACGCGGCTACCACGGAGCCCACAAATATGAAGGAAAGTCCTTCGCCGATATTATGCGAGGCACTGAAGAATCCATAATAAGTTCCGCGTATGCGCAGCGGGTACCAGCGCGAAAGCGCGATGATTGCGGGCGGCGCTCCCATGGACTGGGCGCTTCCGTTGATGGCCCAGCATATCGCAAACAGGATGAACAGTACTGAATTTGTAATGCCTCCTTTGAGGGCCGTCACACCGAGGATACCCATGATGAAGTTCATCAGCACGGAGATGGTGATACCGGTGGCCATGAAGCGCTTGATGTTGGAGCTGTCTGCCAGGAAGCCGTTGATGAGCTTGCTGACGGCATATGCCCAGTAAAGGCACGCACCTATGATACCGAGCTGCGTAGCGTTCAGGAGCCCCTGGTCGATGAGGGGCTGCTTCATTACGCCCATGGACAGGCGGCAGACATAATAGAGAGCGTAGCCGAAAGTACCGGCAAGGAAGGATTGGAAGCGCAGTCTCTTGTAGACCTTGTCTACATTCTCGGCCGGAACCTTGTTGGCCGATGGAGCACTGATCTTATAAAAGTCTAAAAAGCCCATATATTAGAATCTCAGTTTTGCAAGCTTTGAAAGCCAGGTTAATTCAGACAAAAATAAATAAAAAGTCTTTGAAATCAAAGACTTTTTATTCTCAGAAACCTATGTAGGAAGGCTTACCAGCTGATACTCTGACTGTATTCGTTGTCGAAACGGTCCGTGACCTTTACCGTGCCTGAGCCGCTGGCGGAAGCCGCCACACGGAACAGAGTGCTGGGATAACCAGTATCCTGAGCGGTGTAACCGCAGGACCTCAGAAGAGCCGAGTTGTTGTAATAGAACGTACGCATCTCGGTATCGGCCAAGTCGTGACGGCTGTCATCCGTAACCAGCTCCATGGTCTTGGTCGTACCACCGGAAACGAATTTGGGTGCGTCCCATTTGCTGTCCCACAGGAAGACGTTTACATAGAGGTAGCCGTCGCCGCTGGCATAGGATCCCGGAGGATAGATGTGCATCTGGTAGGCCTCGCTGAGCGTTGCTCCGCCTGATTTCATCTTGGCCACGCCGGATACATAGTTCCAGTCCCGGCGGGTAAGGCTGGGTACAGAAGACCCGTGGAAAGCCCCGCTCTGGTACTTCGTAGGATGGAAACGCCAGGAGTCGATGACTCCGTTGCGCACCTCCACGATGGTAAAACCGCGCGGAGTGCCGGCAGAAAGGTATTCGTTGGTCCAAAGCTCTCCCGTAGAACGGGAAAGGGTGTGCACCTCAACGTTCTTCAGCCTGTGACTGGAAGGATAGACATAGTTGTACGTGGCGTGTGTATGCCCCGCCCATGCGTGCACCTTGCTGTAGCCTCGGAGCAGCTTGTCGTAATCCTCGCCGTGGACAGTTGCCTCGCGCGCGGATATCTCGGCGCCGGTGGACTTGCGGAACATGGGTCCGTGTGCGCACACCATAAGGGTGGTGGACTTGGGAACCATGGCCAGGTCGGCCTGCAGGAAATTCCAGGCCACATCGTCCAGACCGTTGTCGTAGGAGCGCAGGGTGCCGTCTGTACCCTTGTACATACAGATATCGTCCAGCACCACGAAATGCATCTTTCCTATGTTGAAGGAATAGTTGCGCGGGCCGAACCAGGACTCGTAGTTCTCCGCTCCGGCGGCATCGTCGGCGGCGTTCGGGTTGTTGTCGTGGTTGCCCATAACGTTGAAGGTGGGGTAACCCAGAGTTCCGAGACCGGTCACGTAATTGCTGAACAGGCTCATGCTCTCGTGTACGATATCACCCAGGCAGATGCCGTAAACCTGGCGCCCGGAGATGGCGGCCGCCGTCTCCTTAAGCTCCTTGTACATATCCTCACAGCATACCAGGGAACGGTAGGCGACGTTGTCTATGTTGATGTTGCTGGCACGCGGCTGAGGATCGGCTGTGAAGATCAGCGTACAGTTGTCGGGGTTCTCCACCGGAGTAAGCACGAAGTCGCCGCACTGCAGCACGCCGCCCGACTTGCTGAGCGACGCCACTGTCTTGAAGAACTGGGGTACGCCGCTGCTCACCGGAGGAAGGTAGCCGGCAGGAGTGCTGATATAGATGAACTTGGCGCTCGAAAGGTCGCTCTGCATGTAGAAGGAGCCGTCGAAAAGGGTCTTGACGCAGTTGACGCCGTCGGTCACCACCACACCCTCCACGGGGTTGTCGGAAGTATCCACTACGCGGCCCTGGACATTGTAGCTCTTCGTGATCAGCACGTCCATTTCCAGGCCCGGAAGTTCGAGCTCGACGGCCTTATCGCCAGGGCTGTAGGTAATCTGGGCGGGCACCATTATCTTACCCTTTTCCAGCGTGATGCCGGAGCTGCGCACCAGCTTCATCTTCTCTCCGGACTCATTGGTCAGGATAATGGTGAAGCCGGCAGAGTACTCCCTGGACGGAACGGTGATGAACAGCTCCAGCGGAGTCGTGTCGGAAAGGGCCTGGCCTACCGTCAGTACGGTTTGCTGAAGGTCCGCATCAGTGGGATCCACAACTCCCAGAGTAGCAGACTGATAGTCGATACTGAAGTCTCCGCAGACTCCCTCGCCGGCATTGCCGTTGAAAGACACTGAGGCCAGTTGCCCGGAGCCAACGACTGCAAGACGGATGACGGTGCAGAGGTGCTTGAGCAGGATGTCCTCATCCTGCTGGGTTACCCGGCATGCCATGGGAACCGTTACGGAGCCGGGAGTATAGGTCTGGACGGCCGGCAGGGTAACGGTTGTAGCATCCTTATAATAGGAGGCCGGATACAGAATGTCGTACGGCAGGGCGAAGGTACCCTCTACCCGGAACGGCATGCTGGTCTTCCCTTCAGGCACGTCCGACAGGGCATCGGAGGCGACTCCGTTAAGGCTGATCCGGTCGCCGTCGGCCCAATAGACCTTACGCTTGCCGTTCTGGGATTCGCTGAGGGAGGTCTTGACCTCGGCAGGCAGGCCTACTTCGAGTATGGTCTCACCGGCCGAAGGCTCTTCAGGCTCCTGCAGGCTGCATCCCGCCAGACCGGAGAGGACCGGCAGGAGCAGCAGAGGAACTATGAAAAGACGTTTTTTCATAGAAACGGGATATTACAGGTCAGCAACATTGCCGCCGCCGTCGGTGTAGTTGGCGTCGGAGCAAATGGTCATATCCCAACTGCTCGGGGACGCGGTAGAACTACTGTTAGAGATGGTTCCCGACGCTGCATAGTGACAATTCATAATGGTAGAACCGGAGGCGGAAGTCCCAGCTATGGCTCCAGCAACAAATGTCGCATTGGCGGTTGTATCGGTATGGGCGAAAGAATTCACGTGGCTGGAGCATCCTTCAACCGAGCTGCCTGCGTCCAGATGGCCGACTATACCGCCGCCAATCTGGATCTGGGAGCTCTGGATGGTCGATCCAGAATAGGTGCAGTTGTTCACGCTGGTGTACTGGGCGAGTGCAATAATGCCTCCGTAGAACAAACCGGTCTGATTAGCAAAATCAATGGGAACAGAGCAGTTGGATACGGTTGCATATTGTGCAGCGCCAACAATTCCGCCAACGGCGCCGCGGCGTCCGTTAACGGAAGCGGTGCCCGCCACGTCGCAATTGGAAAGGGTAATAAACTTGCCGTCCTCACCGATTATCTGCCCGGCTATGCCGCCGCTCACAGGGCAATCGTAGGAACCGTTGCCACGGTTGCTCCAATGGTCGTTGTAGGCCTGGCCGGAACCGGTAAGGGAGCAATAGGTGATAGAGGATACACCCGTAATCTTACCCACAATTCCTCCTACGCAGAACGAAGGTACCTTGAGATTATTATTTTTCGACCCGTCGCCGCCCTTGATTACACCGCTGTTGGTGCACTTGTTGGCAGAAGTACCCTTGATTGCGACGTTAACTGCCATACCGACTATACCGCCGAGGCAGTTATAGTAGTACTTGGTCTCGCTATTCGCCTTGAAGGTTGCAGACGCATTGAACGTGACATTGCCGGTGTTGCTGCACTTCTCCACGCTGGCGGCCTCGGCAGCCTTTACCTTTCCGGCAACGCCTCCAAGATGAACATACTGGTCGCCTACACCGGTAGCGGTACACTTATACTCAATGTTGCCGCTGTTGGAAACGCTCTTCACGCCGGCCGTGCTATAGCCAACTATTCCGCCCAGGAAGCGGCCGTAGTCGTTATCATCGGTAGGAGTTGCACAATGGCGGACGCCATTGGTCTGAAAGATTTTTCCAGAATTGGAAATCGCACCGGCTGAACCGTCTAAATCCACGTTACAGGTGCCGACTACGCCGCCTACCGCCGTTATGGTTCCCGTCGTGTTCTCAATACGGGAAACGGTAATATTGGCAGTATTCGAAACGCTGCTTACCGAAGAGCCGGCCTCGGAGATACCGACCACGCCTCCGATGTGAATCATACGAGCACCGTAAGGAGAAAAGTGAGCCGTACCTGCCTGAACGTCAGTTGATTTATTCTCGCAGTTGCTTACAGCTCCGTTGTTGGTGCCCACTATACCGCCCACATAGTGCATCTTGGGAGTGGCCCTGTCTATGATGGTTCCGAAATTGTTGCTGCCGGTGACTACACCTTCCGCTCCGTTGAAACCGGCAATGCCGCCGACGTGGAGGTAACGGCCGTTCATATTGCCGCTAGCACCACGGTCTGCAGAGAATACATTCACCACGTTGGCATTGTTGGTACAGGAGGTGACGGTCCCGTCATTGCGGCCGGCGATACCGGCAATCGCATAGTTGTAGGCATTGACGGAATGGGTCACGACGGTTCCGGTGTAATCGTGGTCGCTGCCGTCGTTGAGGGTAACGGTAATACCGGTTTCGTGATTGACTGTGGTACAGGAGGTGACGGAACCGGAATTAAGGCCGACGATACCGCCTATCATCAGGTAGGGGTTCCTCTTGTATTCGTTGGACTCTTCCGGGGCCACCATCTGACCCTGGTTGTCTATTGTTCCGCTGAAGCTGGAGTTCTTGACCTCACCGGCCGTGTTGCTGATTCGTCCAACGAGGCCGCCGATCTGAATCTTGGCGCCTGCGGAGGAGAAATCTGCCGGGACGGTAATGGCTCCGGTATACGCGCAATTCTCAATCGTACCGATGGTCATACGCCCTACGAGGCCGCCGAGGCAAGTTTCGGAAGCAACGCCATCCGCCGCCGCAAGTGTTATGGGAGCGTTTACGGTCACATTCTGCATCACACCCTTATGGTAACCGACAACCGTTCCGAACTGTCCGTCGGCGGTGCCGGGATGGGTGAATGTATAAGAACAGCTGTTGTCTATCTTAAGGTCCTTGATGGTACTGACCTCGCCCGTAGCGCAGAAAATAGGTTTGCCTCCAGTGTAACCGCTGATGGTTTTGTTATTTCCGTTGAATACTCCGTGGAAATAATTGTCGCTCGTGCCGTTGATTCCCTCCTTGGTACCTATTCCTCCGGTAGCGGCAAAACTGCTGGAGCTGCTGGAGTTGAAGGAAATGTTGGACGTCAGGTTGACGACCAGGTCGTAGGCATCGTACTCACCGCTGTTGTAGGCGCTTGCGAACGTAACCAGCTGGGAAGCGCTGGAAATGTTGATGGCCAGGGACAGGTCGGGAGTGAAGGCGACTTCCTCCAGATTGTAGATATGGCCGGCCTGCAGGGTCACTGACTTGCTGGCGCTCTGGACCATCTCGTGATTGTTCTCGTCGGTGATGGTGACGCTGAACCCGGAAGCGTAGGTGAGGGCCGGAACTACCAGATAGACATTGAGCGGAGTCTCTGCGGAGAGAGACTTGTTGAGAGCCATGCTGATCTTGGAACCGGTTCCTCCGCTGAGGGCGGCGTTGGGATAGTCGATTGTAAAGTCGCCGCACACCTTCTCGCTGCCGTTACTGCTGAAGGACACGCTGACGATATCGTCGGCATCCGCCTTTTCGGCACCGGACTTCTTCAGGGGCACCTTGATCACAGCGCAGAGATAGCTCAGAGTCGCGGACATACCGTCGGCGCTGTATCCTGCCATAGGGAGAACACCGTCGGCGAAGGTATCAGCCACGTAGTTCTGGGTGTCCGGGAGAGTTACGGTATTGGCATCCTTCCAGATAGATGAAGGGTAGAGGATGTTGTAGGGAGCGGTCTGTGCGGAAGCAAAGGTAAATTCGGCTTCGGTACATTTGGCTTCCACTCCGGAGAGAGGGTTGGACTCGTTGCCGTTCACGGCAATCTTGTCGCCGTCGGACCAGTAAACCTTACGCTGGTTGCCAGAAACCTCGCCGAGAGTTGTCTTGGTAACGGTTTCAGGAGTTCCCAGACGGAGAGTATAGACCTCGCCTCCATTGGGGGTCACATTAACTTCGGGAGCATCGATCTCCTTGTTACAGCCTGCCAGCAACACTATTGCCGCAAGAGAAAGAATAACGCGTGTTTTCATAGCTACCACTCCAATTCTTCTTCCGTCAGATCAGATGTTCCGACCGTCCCGTCGACGGATTGTGCCAGGACGGATGCAAGGATAGACTCCATCTCCTCCGAGAGCGGAGTCTTGTAAACAAGTTTGCTCATATTGTGTATAGTGTTAGTTGTTACCATGATATGGTCTGGGTGTAAGTGTTTCCGAATAAATCGGTTACGCGGACTTCACCGCCGGATGCGCCCGGTGTGGGGCGTATCTTGAAGAGTATCGACTCATTGGAAGGCTTGCAGTACTTTCGGGTGGTCTGGTTAGTAAGTGTGGCATAGAGGTCCACGTAGTCCGGATCGAGCCCCGGGCTGAATTCCATCTCGCCCACGAGCTTGCCGTTCTCGTACCACTGGGGCTGGCTCCAGCCCTCGGACCAGTTCCAGATGTTCACGAGCACCGAACCGTCGGCGGAACGCGACGGGTCGTAAATGCGCATCTGCGTCTCCTGCCCCTTGCCCACCGGTTTGTAGTACCAGTTCACGGAATCCCCGGCAACGTTCATCACCATATAGCCCTGAGGCTCTCCCCTCTCGGCTATGTATTTATTGAAACGGAGGGCGCCGGTGCAGCGCGCTACGCTGATACACTGAATGTTGGAAGCGCCGTGGCTGGTTTTCTTGCCGGCGTAGTTATAGTAGAAGTTCTGGTGGTTGTGTCCGTTCCAGGCATATACCTCCTTGTACGACGACAGCAGCGCAAGATAGTCCAGATAATGGAGACTGTAAACGTTGTGGGAGCCGTGAGGAGACTTGTTGGGAGTCTTGAAAGGATTGTGGTGCGTGCAGGTCATGATTATCTTGTCCTTGGGCACACGCTCCAGGTCTGCCGCCAGCCACGCGAGGGTGCGGTCGTCCATGCCGTAATGGTAGCTCACCTTGGAATTCGCACGGTCGTACAGAATGGTATTCAGCACGATATAATGAATGTCGCCCAGGTCGAAGGAATAATGTTCCGGGCCGACGTAGGTTTCGTAGTAAACGTTGCCCTGCTCTGTCTCGAAGAGCGTTCCCTGGTCGTAGTCGTGGTTGCCTATCACATTGAAAGTAGGGCAGTTGATTTTGGCTGCTACGTCCATATAGTCGTCCCATGCATACATGTAGTTGTACACCAGGTCGCCCAGGTTGATGGAATAAACCTCGCCCGGGCAGGAGGCCCGGAAGGCTTCCGCATCCGGAGCCACGGCATTGGCCCAGGTCTCCATGGAACCGTCCACTCCGTAGGGACGCACCTGAGGGTCGGCGATCATCATTACCGTATAGTTCTTGACCGGCTCGCGGGGAGTCAGTTCGAAGTCGGCCTTCACCGCATCCGCATAGCGAGGCACCCGCTTGAAGAAAGCAGGAGCGCCTTTGTACATGGGAATCTGCACGTCGGCGGGCAGGCTGAGGTAGATGAATCGGGCCTCCGTCAGGTCGCTGGTCATGGAATAGGAGCCGTCGGCTGCGGTCTTTACGTACTGGCGGCCGTCGGTCACGTAGATACCCTCCAGCGGCTTGCCGTCCGGAGTGCGCACGAAGCCGCTCACGTTGGGCGCACCGGGCACCGCCTTCACCGGCTCAGCCTTGTCCTGAGGGGCGCTTCCGCCAGTCTTAACGGCCACCGAAGTGGCGCAGATGTTCCCCTTTCGGCCGGAGGCGCAGGTCACGGGGCCGTCGTTGCTGCAGTCCAGCACGAAGGCGCGCAGGTCGCCACGGCCCTCGGCGTATGCCACCACGCCTGCGGCATGAATGGAATTGACGTTGCCGGAGTCGTACTTATTGCCGCCGTCCCCTGCATATATGGCCCCATGGTTGCTGCAGTCGCGCACATAGGTGCCGTCCTCGGCAGCCTTCGGCACATAAATATTGCCCACGATACCGCCGGCGGTAGCACGGTTGCGGGAGCTGATGCCGTCGAATCGCACCTCACCCCAGTTTTCGCAGCTCTTCACGCGAACGGGACGACCGATGTTTCCGGCAATGCCGCCGGCGTGCGATGTCTGCTCTCCGAGGGCTTCCACCTTGCCGTAGTTGCGGCAGTCCGCCACAACCAGGGCCGCATGAGGTATGCCCACTATGCCGCCCACATAGGCGCCGCACTCCCCTTCTGCAACGACGTGGCCGAAGTTGTCGGAACGGACTATGTCGCCCTTGGTCTGGCCTGCAATGCCGCCGGTACGCGTTACGCCGTCGGTCTTGCCTTCTTCGGTAGCACGCATGTCGGCATGGACGCTGCCATGGTTGACGCAGTACTTTATCGTGCTGCGGCCGGGGTTACCGGCTATGCCGCCTATGTATACGGACACCAGGCTGCTCACCATGCTCACCTCGCCGGTGTTGGTGCAGCGGGCCACGGTGCTGCCGGTCGCTGCCTTGCCGGCGGAACCACCGGTAATACCGCCGATGGACAGGTAAACGCTCTCCTTGGGTTCGCCGGAAACGTCTGAGCTTATCTTGCCCTCGTTACGGCAGCTCAGGATCACGAAATGGTTATATCCGGCGATGCCGCCGACGTACACTGGTCCAGCCGTATAGGAACTGGTGTGCTTGACGGTGCCCCTGTTGACGCAGTCGATTATCATGCCCTCATTGGTGTCGGCGATGAAGCCGGCGCGCACTTCAGCGGCCTTGGAATCGACGGTCATGGTGCAGGACTTGTCTATGGTCAGCCCGCGCACCACTGCGTTCGCCGTAAGCAGGCGGAATAGTCCGGAAGAGGTCTTCCAGCCTTTGAGGCAGAAGCCCTTTCCGTCGAAGCGGCCGTCGAAACTGGCCACCTGCGGAAGCTTGCGGGTTTTGGAGAGGTCGATATCTGCGGTAAGGACCACAGTAGTGTCCGCATCGCACCAGGCCAGGATGTCCTCGCCTTTGTTGCAGGCCTCGATGAATGCCTGCAGGTCTTTGGCGCTGCCTATGCCGCCCGCCCTCAGCAAAACGCAGAGAGAAAGCAGCAGAATCGATATGACTGTCTTTTTCATTACCAGGTAATAGAAGATGTGTAAGTGTTGCCGAACCTGTCTTTAACGCTCACGGTTCCGCTCCCGTGCTCAGAATCTACATACACACGGAACATGGAGTCGCAGTTATTCTTGTCCGGAACAAATTCCGAGCCGATAGAGGAGTTCTTGCTGTAGAAACTGGTTATGTCCCAGTCGCTGAAGGAATAACGGTAGTCCTTTTCCGTGACGCGTTTCATCTGGGAAGGCGTTCCGTCCACGGTAAGGCGGGGCAGCTGCCACAGCTCGTCCCAGAGGAAGACGTTCACATACAGGTACTTGTCGCCGTAGGTTCCCGGAGGGAATACCTGCATCTGGTAAGTCTCGTCCAGAGGCTTGCCTCCGGCCTTCATCACGGCCTTTCCGGACACATAGTCCCAGTCGCGCCACTCGTAGGAGGGCACGCGGCCGCCGTTGCCGTTGCCGGTATAGACGCTTGTCTGATAGAAGATCGGCTTAAACTTCCAGACCACGTTGCCGGAATCGTAATCCAATACCGTATAACCCCTCGGAGTGCCGTTCGCGCCCAGGTACTCGTTGGTCCACAGGGCGCCCGTCACGCGCGAAAGGGTATGGCTCTCGATAACCGGATTGTCCTTATCGACATAATTGAAGCTGGTGTGCGTATGACCCGCCCACACATAGGCCTTGGCATACTTGCCCAGAAGCCCGCGGAGCTCGGCCAGATGCGCGCCGGAGCGGTCTTTCCCACTCTGCATGCGCATCATGGGAGAATGGGCGCAGACCATCAGCGGAGTGTCGGTGCTCACGTAGGATAGGTCGTTCTTCACCCACTCCCAGATAGCGTCCGTAAGGCCTGTGGAACACTCGTCGCAGTATTTTCCCGCCGCCGGGTCTCCGGAAATCATGTTGTCCAGCATCAGGTAATGCATGCCGCCGAGGTTGAAGGAATAGTTGGCAGGGCCCATTATGGCTTCGTAGTCCTTGGAGGCCAGGGCGTCTTCCATCAGCCTGTGGCCGTGGTCGTGGTTGCCTATCACGTTGTAGGTGACGATGCCGGTGGTGGACATTCCGTTCCTGTACTGGGGCAGCAGGGTAAGGTCCTGATGCACGATATCCCCAAGGCCTATGCCGTACACCGGATACCCTCCCTTGAGCGTGGATACGTACTCCTTCATGTCGCGGTACATATCGTTGCAGCAGTCCAGGGAGTGATATGCGACCTTGTCCAGACCGGCGGTCGATTTGCGCGGCTGGGGATCGGCGAAGAGCAGGAGGGTGTATCGCTCCGGATTGGCTATCTTGTTGAGGGTGAAGTTCACGATGTACTTGCCCTCCTCGTCTTTGCTGGCGTCTTTAAGGAACTGCCAGAAGCAGGCGTGGCCGTCCTGCACCGGGGCGGAATAGGTGGAAGGAGTGGAAACGATGACATAATCGGTGTTCGCCAGGTCCGAGTTGAGGTAATACCTGCCGTCTTCCCCGGTAAGCACGCAGTTGTGACCGTCGCTCACCACAACATCCTTCAGGACCTTGCCATCGTTGCCGGAGACAGTGCCGCTGATGGTATATTCGGTCACCACCGGCTTATCCTTGCCGCCCGGATTATCGGGATCGACAGGATTGCAGCAGGCAAAGCACGCCAGCGCGCATACAGCGATTATGAAAAACCTTTTCATTTACAGTTTGCCGTTCCAGTAAGTTATACCGGAGACCGTTCCGGCCTCGTTTCCTACGACGTTACGCTTGGTAGCGACGTTGTTGTCGCTGATTTCCACGCCCTGCACGCTGCCGCCGTACTTACAGTTGGAAACGGTGCAGTTGTCCGTGCCGCAGCCAAGAATGCCGCCGGGGTATTCGGGCTGGGTGGTTGCCATCTTGTTTGCCTGCAGCTTGCCGAAATAGGCACATCCGTCTATCTTGACCGGGTCGTCCCCGCGGGCCATGCCTACCACGCCGCCGGCGGAACCGTTGTCGGCGCTTCCGTAAACCTTGGCGTTGATATCACAGACTGCGGTGCTCTCCGTGACGGTGGCGTTACCGGCACCTCCGGCAATTCCCCCGCGATATGCGGAAAGGTCGTTGGTTCCGTTGTCCAGACGTCCCTGGTTGGTGCAGGACTTGATGCTGGCATTATAGCAGTAGCCTACTATGCCTCCGGTAAATCCGCGGTACGACGATACCTCCCTGATGTTGGTGCAGGAGCTCATCGTAAGGGTGTAGCTCTCCAGCGAAGTATTGTAGTTGAACCCTCCGAGAATGCCGCCGGCTATACAGGGGGTATACATTCCCTCGAAAGTGCCGGTAGTTCCGTTGTTGTTATACTGGCTGTTGTAAATATTGGCCTGGTTGGCGCAGCCGCTGAAGGAAACGTTTCCGCCATGTGCGTAACCTGCAATACCTCCGGATATCTCGCCGTAGCCGTTAGACCTGGCGCAGTATAAACCGCCTTCCGGCTTGCCTATCTCGCCCTTGTTGGCGCAGTCAGCAAACGTTGCGGGACCGTTGATATGGCCTGCAACGCCGCCTATCCACATACGGCGGACCTGGCAGGCAACGGAGGTAGCATACTGTATCTTTATGGCTCCGGTATTCTGTATGCCGTCGAAGCTGAGAGACGAAACCTGGGCGCTGGGGTCGCAGCCGCCGAGCAGTCCGCCAAGGCAGACGTATTTTGCGATCAGGACGGCCGAGGCGGCGTCGAGGGTGATGTTGGTCTGGGTCTCATACCCCTTGAACGACAGGGAGACGCCGTCTGTAGCCAGGCCGGCGAAACCTCCGACGCTTACGAAGGAGCCGGAAGACGCATTGAAGCTGTTCAGCTGGATATTGCCGAGGGAGATGGACTTATCGGACGCCGTATCGAAACTCCGGTCGCTCTCGATGCTGCCGTACAGGCCGCCCAGAGCCACGTCGGAGGCGTTGCCGCCGAGGGTTATCGTTCCCATGAAGGAGTTGTTCTCTCCCTTTGCGGTGTTCATGATGGAGCCCTCGATACCGCCGATCCTGGCAGTACTTATTCCGGAGGAGAATGTCACCTGGCCGATTACCTCGGAAGCGGAGAGGCTTCCCATGCAGAGGCCGGCTATTCCGCCCTCGTAGCATGTAACATCGGGCGCCGAAGGTACGGAAACTATCACCTTGCCGCCCATGCTGCATCTCTGGATGACTGATGCGGCATCGGCCAAACCGACTATGCCGCCAATGTACGCGGAAGGCTCTTCTACATCGGACGTGCCGGAAAACTCCAGGGTGCCGCTCATTCCGCAGCCGGAGATATTGGTGCCCGCGGCATAGGAAACAATGCCTCCCAGGCATCCGCGGTCGGTATATTCATCGTTGTTGTAAACCGCACAGCCTTTGCCGAGGGAGACGTTCTTGATCGTCGCTCCCTTGCAGTACCCGAACAGGCCGACTGAAGTGTTCTTCAGGTTCACCACGGCATAGCCGCCTCCGTCAAAGGTGCCGCTGAAGGGCTGGCTCTGGCTGCCTATTCCCTGCCATCCGGTGATTCCGTTCATGTCGATATCCTGGATGATGGTGACGACTCCGTCCTTCTCCCAGTCGGAAGTAGAACTGCCGTTTGCTACCGCCTCGGCGAACTTCATCAGGCCCTTGCCCGTCACCAGGCCGTGGGCGGGACGGTAATCCTGCACCAGGGTGGGCAGTTCCACAAGGGAAGCGGAGGCGTTGGAAAGCTTGATGGACACATCTACATTGCGCACTTCGCCGCAGTCGCTGAGATTATCGTCCAGGGAGATGGTGATGGTTGAGGTACCGTCGCCGTTCTCCTTGAGTTCGGCCTTGGCAAATGAAGGCAGCTCCACGGAACTTACGGTATAAGCGGGAGCCGTCATGCTGAGGGTGGCCTCCTTGTCGCTGGCGAAGAAGATGTTGCCGTCCGTATCGTAAGCGAGCTCGGTGCCGAACTGCCAGAAGCATATTTTCTCCTTCTCGTTGCCGCTGGAGAGCTCTACGGCGCCGTATCTTGACGCACCGGAGTTCTTGGCGGGGGTGATATTGAGAACGGTGGTGGTGTAGCCGCCGGCCGACTGCTGGTTGCCTTTGGCGACACTCAGCCAGTCGTTCCCGGAGACGTTCCAATCGGTTCCATCGACCGTAGTCACCTTGACGTTATATGCGCCGCCGGCAAGAGGGGCGGTGAAATAAGGCTGGGACACGATGAAGGCGGTGGCGCTCTGGTTGACCTTTATACGGTTGCCGCGATACTCGCCCGCCACGAAGGTCAGGGTTGCTTCCTCACGGGCGTCGAAACTCTCGTTGCCGGCAATCTCCAGGACGACCTTTCCGGTGCCCTTGTGCTCGTCGGGCACGACGGTGCACCAGTTGCGGTCGCTCTCCAGGTTCCAGCGGAGGTCGTCGTTGTTCACGTTGACGTCCAGCTCCACCCTGGCGGGAGAATGAGTGAACGAAAGGGCGTCCACTGCAGCCCCGCCGGAGGCATAACTGACCGCCAGCTTGACGCTCTCGCTCTCCCTGCCTTCCAGTATTTCCTTATCCGATGGTTCCTTTTCCGTACATGCCGTAGCAAGTGCGATCAAGGAAAGTATCAAAATGTATGTATATCTTTTCATAGCGTGCAGTATTTAAGATCTTCCCTTGAGCCGGATGCGGGCGCTTTCTGCTGTTGCAGCCCACCAGACATCGGTTTTGTTGTTGTTAGTACCGCCCAGCCACCTGTCCAGCACTGCGGGATAGTTGTCGGGGTTGCGGTACAGTTCGTCGGAAGGATAGCGCATGCGCGTGGGAAGGATGTGGTCGTTGCCGGCCGCCGGGCCGTCGGTCCTCAAGATGGGGTAGCCGGTGCGGCGATAGTCACACCAGGACTCGATGCCGATGAAGAACTCGGCCAGCCACTTCTGTGTAAGGATAGCCTCCAGGGCATTGTCGGAATTCAGGGTGGCGCCGCTGTAGAGCTCGCCGTTGGTGCACCAATTCACGTAGCTGGCCACCATTTCCGACTCTGCGGTCACGTAGGGGTTCCACTCCAGGATACTCTCGACAATACCGTCTTTCAGCAGGCCCAGGTAGGCGCCGAATCCGGAAAGGCTGCTCACCCACCCGCGGGCGCCTGCCTCGGCATAGATGAACAGGAGTTCGGAATACTGCATCAGAGGATAGTAGGCTGCATTCTGGAGGTCATAAATGTGGCCCCAGAGTGCGCTGGGCTCCTCTATTCCGGTGGAAGGGTTCTTACCCCTGACCATGCGGCCTACCTTGGAGTTACCGGCCTGAGACTTATGCTCGGCGCTGTCCAGGAAGCGTACGCGGGCGTCATTCAGCAGATGCACGGGCATACCGTTAACCTTACGCCACCAGGAGTCGTAACGGGGGTCTTCCTGATGTCCCCCCTTGGTTTCGGAGGACTTCCATTCGTAATATGTGATGCCGTCGGAATCGACCTTCTCCTCAGTGTCCAGCATGCGGCGGCAGAGCACGTCGCTCACGGCAAGGGTGTTCCAGGTGCCGCTGGTAGTGGTGTAGAAAGGGGTATGCTCAGCCTCGTTCTGGTCGCTGAAGGGGATGAGCGGACGGTCGTCGCGGGACTGCATCTGAGGATAGTCGCCACCGCCGGACTCGAAGCAGGAATAAAGCTCCGCCAGTTTGGTCTGTACGGTAACTGCTCCCCACTTGTCGTTCAGCTCGAGAATGCCGCCGTCCTCTTCTATCACCTTCATGCCGATACGCATCAACACTCTGGCATAGATAGAGTTACCGAAGCGGCGCCACTTGTCGAAGCTGCCCTCGTAGGTCTTGTCGCACACGGCGGAGAAATGACTGATTTCCGTCTTGCCGAGTATCTCGTTGGCGTCTTCCAGCATGCATACGACCGCACGGTAGATATCCTTCTGGCTGTCGTAGGCGGTGTAGTAGCTGCCGAGTTCGTCGGTAAGTGAAAGCTGGCCGGCCTCGGAGAATGGCACGTCTCCGTAAGTATCGGTAATCTGGGTGATCAGGAAGGCCTTTAGTATCAGGGCAACGGCCTGCATGGGTTCGTTGTTCTCCTTGACCGCCTGTTCGTACATCACAACGGCGTTGCCCCACTGGATGTAGAGGGCGGACCAGATATCGTCGGTCGTGGCTTCGGGGATATTGTAATTGTCTATTACTCGGGAAGATACTTCGGAGTTGGTGGAAACCGCATACTGCATGAGGAGCGCAGTGGTGGAACGGAAAACCGAAATCAGGTTGTACTGCGTCTTGAACATTATGGGATGCACGAACTCTTCTGCCGGAGCATCATAGAGTGCATAGGGGTTCTTGCTCATCTCGTCGAATTTGGAGCAAGCGGTGCTCAGAGCGATTGCTGTTGCAGCGAGTATAAATATCTTTTTCATAACGCTTCCTCCTCCTTTAGAATACAAGATTGAGTGTTGCACCGAACTGGGCCGTGGTGGGCATCTGCATGATTTCGAATCCCGGAATCACGGCGCTGCCGCGCATGGTCACGGCTTCCGGATCCCATGCCGGGAAGTCCGTCCAGCACCACAGGTTGTTGCCATAGACAGACAGGCTGGCCTCGCTGAGTATCTTGGTCTTGGCCAGCAGTTTCTTGGGGAGAGCATACTCCAGACGAACCTCGCGCAGCTTCAGGAACTGGGTGCTCACGAAATGCGCTTCGGCGTTGGTCTGGTCGTATTTGTTGTGATAGTAGGTAGAAATGTTGGCCGGGTCTATGGCGATGTCGTTGATCACATAGTTGCCGTCGGCGGTCTTGCGTACGCCCACGGGCACCATGCCGCCTTCACGACCCTCCAGAGTATTTACACTTTTGCCTCGGTAGTTCATCACCCAGCTGGTGTAGGAGAACACGTGGCCGCCCACCTGTCCGTCCAGGCCTACATAGAAGCTCAAGCCCTTCCATTTGAGGGTGGTGTTGAAGCCGCCCTTCCACTTGGGGGCGCAGTCGCCGAGGTACTGGAGCTCGGTGGTGGTCTGCGGGAAATTCTGCTGATCCAGGACCAGCAGGCCGGAAACGTCCACCATGTTGCCGTCGGCGTCGATGGCGACGGAGCCTTCCGGAGCCCTCACGTAACCCTTACCGTACATGGCGGTAAGGCTCTCGCCTTCCTTGGCGGTCATGTAGGCGTGGGAGCTGTACTGGGCTATGATCCAGGAGTCGATGCCCTCACCGAGGGAGACCACGGTGTTGCGGTTCATGGTGAAGTTGGCGCCAAGCTTCCACTGCAGGTCGCGCGTCTTTACGACGGTGCCGCTCATGGACAGCTCCACGCCCCTGTTCCGTATGGAACCGGCGTTCACATATACGTAATTCACACCGTTGGCATAGGATACCGGCATCTGGGAGATGAGGTCGCGGGTAACGGCGTCGTAGTATGCGGCGTCCAGGGAGAAGCGGTTCTTGAACATGCGCAGCTCCAGACCTACCTCCCAGGAGCTCACGATTTCCGGACGGAGGTTGGTGTTGGGCTTGCTGTTGGGTATCTGTACCGTGCCCGGGAAACCGGTGCTCTGCAGGAAGTCGGCCACCCTGTAGGGGGCGGTGTCGTTACCCACCTGGGCCCATGAGGCACGTATCTTCATAAGGTTGATGAGGCCGTTGGTCCGCCCGAACTCGAAGAGGTCGTTGAGCGCCACGCTTCCGGAAACGGAAGGATAGAAGAACGAACGGTTGTTCTTGGGCAGGGTGCTGGACCAGTCGTTTCGGCCTGTCACGTCCAGGAAGACAGCATTCTTCCAAGAGAAGGACAGCATGCCGTAGAGGGAATTGGTCTGCCTCTCGTAGCCGTTGTTGCCGGTAAGCGGCTCGTAGGTGGTGTTGATGAGGCTGTACACTCCCGGAATCTTGAGGGCGCTGGCAGTCTGCGAATGATTGCTGTAGCTGCGCCATATGATGCTGCCGCCCACGTTTCCGGTAAAGCCGAAGTCGGCTCCGAACTGAGTTTCGTACTTCAGGAGGAAGTCTCCGGAATACTGCTTGGAGTCCACATCCTGCTCGCGGTACCAGCCGTTGGGCTTGGCCTGGGTAGAGGTGGCCTGACGCTGGGTGCGGAAGTCGCTGGTCACGTCCAGACCGCCGCGCACGGTAAGGTCGAGCCCCTTGGCTATGTCGGCCTTCATGGTCACGTTACCGTAGATACGGTCGCGCTTCTGGTTGTTGATACACTGGTACGCGAGGAAGTAAGCGTTGTTCTTGCCGCCGGAGAGAGTGGCGTCCTGCTTCACCGCAGCCTCGTCGAGCCAGTAGTTGGCTGGCCAGTTCATGTCTATGTTGGGAGCGTAGCACCACAGGCCGTACATGATTGAGGTGGAACCGTAACCGGACGAGGTGGGGATGTTGTCGTTCAGCGTCTTCTTGTAGTTCACGGAACTGTCCACCCTGAGCCACTTGCCCAGCTTGTTTGCGGTACGGACCGACATGAAATGGGTCTGGCTCGGCGAGTTGGGAACTATGCCGCTGATGCGGTTGTTGGTGTAACTCACACGCACGCTGTTGTCTTTGTTCAGCTTGCCGGACAGCACTATGGCGTTGGACAGGGTGAGTCCGGTCTGGAAGTACCTCTTGAACCAGTCGCCGTAGCTGACGAAAGGAGTCGCATCTCGGATGAAGTCTCCGTTGCCGTCCACATGGCCGCCTATACCCTTGTCGATATTGTAGTACTGATAATACAGCGTACCGTCCATCTTGGGACCCCAGGACTCCATTCCGGCCGTGGTGGTATAGTTGGTGACGGGGTGCAGGCCGGCGACGTCTTCTCCTTCGGCGGAGGTCAGGTAGTAATAGTAATCCTGGCCCGCGGAGCCCTGACCGTAGGTGTACTGCAGGTCGGGGGAAGAGAGCACGCGGTCCGCCGCGAAGCTGGACTTGAAGCTAACGCGGAGCGTAGCGTCCTGGCTCTCGGCGCTCTTGGTGGTGATGATGATGGCGCCGTTGGCGGCCTGGGAACCGTAGAGTGCGGTTGCGGCGGCACCCTTCAGCACCGTCACGCTCTCGATGTTGTCCGGATCGATATCGGCCGTACCGTTACCGTAGTCGATGGCGAAGGAGCTGCCCTCGCCGCCGGCGTCGGAGGCGGTCGCCGTGTTGTACATGGGAACGCCGTCCACGACGAAGAGGGCGGTGTTGTTCTCAAGGTCGGCCGAGGACTCACCGCGCACGGTAACACGCATGGAACCGCCGCTGCTCCGGTCGATGTTCAGACCTGCCACCTGGCCGGAAATACCGTTGAGCCAGTTGCCCGTGGTGCCAGAGTTGGCGAATTTCTCGCTATCCACCTTCTGGGCGGAATAGCCTATCGCCTTCTCGTCCCTCTTGATACCGAGGGCCGTGACCACGGCGGTCTGGAGGATTTCCGCATCGTCTTTCAGCACCACCCGCTTCATCTGTTCTGAGGATGCCTTGAGAGTTACGGTTTCAAAACCGAGGCAGGCGAACTGAATGTCCGCATCGGGAGCGGCGACAATGGAATAGGCACCGTTGTCGTCCGTGATTGAGCCCCCGGATACTGCTCCGGCCACGAACACGGCGACCCCTATGACGGGATCGCCGTTGCTGTCTACGACCACTCCGGACCAGGTCTTCTGGTCCTGTGCTAATACCGCCACGGGAATCAGCAGCAGGAGTGTCAGTATGCACAAAAGTTTCTTCATTATGCGTTATATAGTTTTAGTAATTACCAGCTTACGCTTCTGGAGTACACATTCCCGAAGCGGTCCGTAACCGATACGGTGCCGCTGTTTGGAGAGGCACTGGCCGGGGCGCGGAAGATAGTGGTGAGCCTGTCGATATCGACGGTCGTATATCCATCCAGATCGGCCAGGCTTCCGCCGGACTTGTTTGCATAGGTCTTATACCATGTGCGGAATTCGGTGTCGGCCTTGTCGTAAATATTCTCGGTATCCGTGATGACGGAGTGGTTGTCGGCGGTATTGATCCGCGTCATTGCAACCGGCGAACCGCCGTCCGGAGTCCAGACAGGGGTTCCCCATTTGTCGTCCCAGAGGAAGATGTTGGCATAAACGTAATCGTCTCCATATGCGCCGCGGGGATATACATGCATCTGGTAATTCTCATCCAGCGAGCTGCCGCCGTTTCTCATGACGGCTATGCCGCTGCCGTTGTAATCCCAGTCGCGCCAGGTGTATGCGGGCGCACCCGCTGAGCAGTAGCCGGTGGTTACACCCTGGAACGATCCGCTCTGGCGGGTAAGGGGATGGAACCTCCAGCTGATGTCGCCGTTGTCTACCTCCACGACGGTAAAGCCTCTGGGCGTACCGGCGCTGAGGTATTCGTTGGTCCAGAGCTCGCCGGTAGAACGGGCGAGCGTATGCACCTGAATACTGCGGTGGCGGTGATTGGAAGGGTATATATAGTTGAATCCTACGTGAGTATGGCCGGCCCAGGCGTGAACCTCGGCGTACCTGTCGAACAGGTCTCCGTAACCGAAGGCTCCGCCGTCCTTATCGCTGCGCGTGCCGGCGTGATAGGCGGAATTAGTGCGCTCACTGCCGCTGATCAGCTTGAACATGGGCGAATGGGCGCACACCATAACCTTGGTGGACGTAGGGATGTAGGACATGTCTGCCTGCAGCCATGCCCAGATCCGGTCGGTGAGGCCCTGGTCGAACCCGGTGAGACTGCCTTCTCCGTTGTCTTTCATGATAAGGTTGTCCAGCACCACGAAGTGTATGCCTCCTATATTGAAAGAATAGTTGCGGGGACCGAATGCCGACTCGAACGTTTCGGCGGCAGAATCGTCATCCGCGGCCTCAGGGTCGTTGTCGTGGTTGCCGATAACATTGTAGGTGGGATAGCTGAGCGTGCTCAGTCCGCTGCAGTAATTGGTGTACAGGGACATGTCTTCATGCACCACGTCCCCCAGACAGATGCCATATACCTGGCGGCCGCTTATGGAACCGGAAACGTCGGCAAGCTCCTGATAGAGGTCCTGGCAGACATCCAGCGACTTGTACGCTATCTTGTCCAGGGTCCAGTTGAATTTGCGGGGCTGAGGGTCCGCGGTTATGATCAGCGTAAAGCGGTCCGGGTTGGCGACGGGGGTAAGCACAAAGTCGCCGAAGTCGTAGATGCCGTCCGACGGAGTTATGTCGGCCTTGGCTTTGTAGAACCTCGGGAGACCGGCGGAGACCTGCGGCATATAGCCGGAAGGCGTGCTCACGTGTACGAACTTGACGTCGGCGATGGTGCTGGTCATGTAGAATGAGCCGTCGCACAGCGTCCGGACGCACTGTGTTCCGTCGGAGACAACCACTCCCTCCAGAGGGTTGCTGCTGCTGTCCACCACCCGGCCGGTGATATTGTAGCCGTCGGGGGTGATGACATCTTCCTCAACGTCGGCGATACCAAACTCTGTGGCGATAGAGGACGGAACGAAGGTGAATTCCGGGAATTTGGAAAGCTGTCCCGCCGCCAGCGTGATGGCGCTGGACTTGACCTTGGTCATGGTGCGGTTGTCGCTGTCCGTCAGCACCACGGTGAATCCGCTCTCGTAGCTGCCCGCAGGAACGACGAGGAAAAGGTCCAGCGCGGAGCTCTCGGAGAGGGATTGCGACAGCACCAGGGAGACGGACTTGTCGGCCTCTGCAGCGGATGCGGAGCTAATGGAATGGGCGGAGTAGTTGACGGTGAAGTCGCCTGATACCTGCTCGCCCGCATTGCCGGTGAAAGTAAGCTTCTCTATTGTCCCCAATGCCACAGAAGGATCCTTCTTTACCCTCAACTGCAGGAAGGCGCAGATCTGGTGAAGGGCTATCTGCGCGCCGGCAGATTCGGCATAGGCGACAAGCGGTGCCGTATTGGCGGCAATGGTTCCTTCCGCGAAAGCCTGATTCGCCGGCAGGGTGATCGTCGATGCGTCTTTAAAGAAAGAGGCAGGGTAGAGCAGGTTGTACGGGGCCGACAAAACGCCCGGGAAGGTGAATGTTACGCCCGTCGTCCCCTCGGCAATACCGGAAAGCGGGTTGGATGCGGTTCCATTGAGCGAAAGGCAATCGCCGTTGGACCAATAGACGGCCCTGTGGCCTTCTACCGAAGGGCCGAGATAAGTCTTGGTATCCGTATCCTGCAGGCTGACGCTGAGGGTGGTTACAGGCTCCATTTCCAGCTTGATGTCGTTACACGAAGAGACGAGCAATGCAGCCGGTATGGCTGCAAGTATCAGGAGGCTGTTACGTAAAACGTTGTGGGACAAGCTGTTGTTCATTAGTTATAAGTGTTGCTTTCCGAACCCGTAAAAAGAAGGAATCCTCTGCCAGGCAATGCTTGCAGAGGATTCCTGAATAATCAACTAAAGGTCTGCTACGTTACCTCCACCGTTGGTGAAGTTGGTGTCGGAGCAGATTCCGTAAGTGTCGGTATAGTGACAGTTCTGGATGGTGCTACCGGCAACTGACTTTGCTGCAAGGTCACCTTGAACGCAGGCGTTGGCGCCAGGTGTGACCTCCTCCAGATAACTGCTGCAACCGTCAATAGTGGATCCTGCATCCAGCGTGCAGACGATACCGCCGGCGCCCTGGACTTGACTTGATGCTATTTCTGCTCCGTAATAGGTACTTCCGCTGACAGTACCGTTGACGAGCCAGCCGGCGATACCGCCGATCCAGTAACCGGATCCTCCGCTATAGGGGTTGGTGTTGGTTGCATTGGTAATATCAACATATTCGCCATATCCTACTATTCCTCCGGTGTAACCGCGGCGGCCACCGGTAGCTGTTGCTCCGTTATTATAGTTGTGAGTGACATTGGAAATGGCAATCCTGTCTGTCTCTGTGCCGACCACAAACCCGGCAATACCGCCCTCAAAGGTCGAACCAACCTTGGTGTTGGAATTGTTGAACTGGTCATTGAGGAGCTTGCCGGTATTCGTGCAGTCATCAATGCTGGAAGCACCGTCAAGGTATGCTATTATACCGCCGACATACATGGTCGTACCATTCTGCTTGGAACCATTTCCACCATGGATATAACCGGTGTTTTCGCATCCGCTGATTGCTAAATCAGCACCGGATGCCTTACCGATAATACCGCCGGCGTAGTTGTCTGTGTGTGCAGCATTGGAGAAGGTCAAAACTACCTCAGCGTCATTTCCGGCGCCGCAGATGTTGTTACAATCGCTGACGGTTCCGGATTCGGCCATCTTGCCGATAACACCTCCTGCAACCAGATCGGTGCAGGCGGTTGAGGATGTACAGGCAATATGGATGTAGCCGAAGTTGCTATTGTCGGAAACCGTGGCAGTTAGATCATCATCTGAGTGAATGTAACCCACGATACCACCGATATAGTCTCCTGTATGGGCTGCCGCCTTACCGTTAACATTGAAGTAAACCTCACCATGATTCTCACAGCCGCTTACAGTTGCGTTGGCCTTGTTGCATAACTCACCTACGATACCGCCCATATAGAGCTTGCTCATAACGGTGGCGGAGCTCAATTGGAAAGTAACAATTCCGTTATTGTCCACATTCTGGACAGAAGCCTCGGCTCTGCCAACAACACCGCCAAAGCGAAGGCCGGCTGTAGTAACGGTTTCGCCGTTATAGGAATCTGTGATATTACCGATGTTGTAAATATCGTGGCCGATGCCGCCATCAATAGCAGTCGTGGAAAGACCGATGACTCCACCGAACTTAAGTTCTACAGCTGCATTGTTCTCCGTGCGGCTCAGCGTAATGCTGCCCGTATTGAAAATATCGCTAACAACTCCACCGTTATTGCCGATTACACCGCCAACTTCGCCAACGCGCATGTTGTAAGGAGAAATGTTGGATGTCGGAAAAGAAATGTTGGCTTCATTCGAGCAGGAAGTAACTGTCCCGAGGTTATATCCCACAACACCGCCGACTTTCTGGATTCGGGGCGTGGAACGGGACTCGAGGAGACCCTCGTTTACACAACCGGATACGGTTGCGCCTGCCTTGTTGAGGCCTACGATACCGCCAAGGTCGTAATAACGGGAATTAGAATCCGCTGCATTGCCGTCAGTGCCGGTGGTAAGAACGAAATTCTGAGTGGTAGCGAGGTTGGAGCAATTTTCTACCGTTCCTGCGTTCTGCCCGGCAATACCGCCCTGCGCCATGTGGTAGGCGAGGGTTGTGTGATTGATGATGGTGCCTTCATAGTCCTTGCTATTGGCCATGGTGACAATTTTGGTTGTGTTGGCAGTAACGCCGCAATTGCGCACGGTACCGGCTGCAACGCTGCCGACAATGCCGCCGACGAACAGGTAGGGGTTGGTCTTGTCCGTACTGGCAACACGGGCCTCGGTTTCAAGTGTTCCGTAGAAATAGGAATTCTTGATGATGCCGGCCGCATTGGTGATTTCTCCCACAAGGCCGCCGATATGGGTTGCTTTGCTTGTAACGCTGAAGCCGGCAGGAACGGTAAGATTACCGCTATAGTCGCAAGCGTCAACCGTACCTTCAGTGACACGTCCTACAAGGCCGCCGAGAGCGGTAACCTGGGTGATGTCGCCGGGTTCAATAGTCACATTGGCATACGAGGTGACAGACTTCAAAAGGCCCTTGTGATATCCCACGACAGAGCCAAGGTCTGCTTCGGCTGTATTGCCGTGGGTAAAATCAAAAGAGCAGGTGCTGGCAAGACGAAGGTTCTGCACCGTGCCGTACGAATTGGTAGCGGTGAATAGGGGAACGGTGGCCTCCAGATTCTTAATGGCATGGTTGCCGCCATCGAAAAGGCCCTGGAAGTAATAATCCTCTGCATCGCCTGCATTGACCTTCAGTCCGATACCACCGGTGGCGTTGAAAGCGGCAGAGGTGGTAGCATCGAACTCGATGTCGTTCATAAGGGTGGCAATGAGGTCTTCGCCGTACTCTTTGTTGTTGTACGCAGTAGCGAAATCAACCAGCTGCTGGGCGTTGGTGATTTCTACGCCAAGCTCGGTGCCGGTAGGAACGAACTCGAACTCGGGCATCGAGTAGAGCTTGCCTGCCACAGCTGTCCAGGAAGAAGTCTTGCTCTTGGTCATCACATGGCCGTTCTTGTCCATGACAACAACGTCGAAGCCGTTGGAATAGGTTCCTGCAGGAATGACAATGAAATAATCTACAGCCTCGGTGGTGGATGTAGCCTTATTCTTGGCAACTTTGACGACCTTGTCGGCTTCTGCCACGGAAGCGGCGGGAGCGAGGGTGACGTTCTGGTAATCAATTGTGAAGCTACCGCTCACCTGCTCGTCGTTGCGGCCTTTGAAACGGACGGCAACGAGGTTGTCGGTGTCGGCATCGGAGGCTGCACGCTTGACGGAAATCTTTACGATAGCACAAAGGTGATGAAGGGTAACACTGGAACCGTCTGCGGAATAGCCCGCCATGGGGAACATCCCGTCCGCAAAACCGTCAGACTTGTAAGTCTGCACCGCAGGAAGGGTGACGTGTGTGGCATCTTCATAAACGGATGCAGGATAGACGATTTCGTAAGGGGTGCTGAGAACACCGTTGAATGTGAAGGAGACCCTTGCAGTGTTGGCAGCAAGGCCGGAGAGAGCATCGGAAGCGGTGCCGTTAACCGCGATTTGGTCGCCGTCGGACCAATAGACCTTGCGTACGCCTGCTTCAGACTCGCCAAGATAGGTCTTTGTTTCGGGGCTGATGCCGACCTCGATAACGGTCTTGGCCTTGGAAATACTGATTTCGGGAGCCGCGAGCTCCTTGCTGCAACTTGCCAGCAACACCATTGCTGCAAGTAAGAAGAAATAACGTGCTTTCATACTACCATTCCTCCTCTACTTCTACGACGTCGTCGATTGTGTACGAACCCATAAAGCAGCCCGAGGTACACACTTCGAACTGCCTGCATTTGGGAGTGGTATATTCCTCCCTGAACAAACTGTTTGTTTTCATATTGTTAGAAAAATATTTCCCTCTGTTGCATGTGGATGCGCGCAAATATAATAATAAGTATTTAACTTGTGTTCGATTATCACTTTACCCGGGCTTTCTATTCGTTTCACGACGTTTCGTTTAAGGTTATAGAGTGTTGTTTTAGTCGAGATTATTCTATCTTTGTGATTGGCTTGGGACAGTAGATTTGCAGGTATGAAAAAGAAAAAATTTCTTGTTTATATTATGCTGTTTTCCTGCGTGGGGGTGTATGCTCAGCCCTGGCAGGAAACCAGCCTGAAGGATATCAAGACCGGGGGGTGGCTAAAACAGCAGCTCATCAACCAGAAGGAAGGCCTTACAGGCCATCCGGAGGCGCTTTCCTATCCGTACAACACCTGCCTCTGGGCCGGGGAGATTCCCCGCATGGGGACTCACGGGCAGGACTGGTGGCGCTATGAGCAGACAGCATATTACACCGACGGTCTGCTGCGCCTGGGATACCTGCTGGACGACCGCGAATTCATAGAAAAGGGCGAGGCAGGAATATCCTATACACTGGCACATCCATGGGAAAACGGCCGCCTGGGATCCAGGGTAATCAGCAACACCTGGCCTTTCGCGGTGTTCTTCCGGGCCGTGAAGGCGGAATATGATGTCTCTCCCGACACTGCCGTACTGGAGGCGCTCACCAGACACTATAACTCCATCCCCACAAAACAGCTGGCCCGGAAAAGGGATATCATTTCGCTGGAGGGCATGCTCTGGACCGCCTCCCGGACAGGGGATAAAGCGCTGACAGTCAGGGCGGATTCCGTCTTCCGCTTCCGCAGTAATCTGCTGGAAGGCGTCGATATCAAACGCGACGACCGCGTGACGCCGGAATTCCTCATGGGAGAGAAGCCGTACAATATGCATGGCGTAACCATGAGCGAATTCCTCAAACTTCCCATACTCCTTTTTGCCGCCACCGGAAACCCCTGGTACAGGCATCTGGCAGTCAGCTCCCTGGACAGGCTGTATGCCGAAGACGGCTTGCCGGACGGGCTCTTTACAAGTGCCGAATGGCTGCAGGGCCGCGGCATACGCCACAGTCACGAGACCTGCAACGCCGTCGATATGAGCTGGACGCTGGGGTATTATCTGGAGATACTCAAGGAGGTCCGCTATGCCGATATGATAGAGAAGATAGTCTTCAACGCCGGTGCCGGCAGCGTAACGCACGACTTCAAGGCGCTGCAGTACTATTCCTCTGTGAATCAATTCCTTGCAACGGGAACTTCGAATCACAACAAAGACAACTACTGCTCCACCTGGATGGCCTATCGGCCTACCCATCAGACGGAGTGCTGCGCCGGAAACATTCACCGTCTCTATCCCAATTACGCCGCCAGAATGTGGCTGAGGGGAGAGGGAGAAGCCGTAGCCGCCCTGTACGGACCGTCCGAGTTCCGATACGGCGAGCAGCTATCCTTCGTGGAAGAGACGGAGTATCCTTACGGAGAGACCGTAGTTTTCAGGGTTAAGGCCGACAGGGGCCGTCATGCCGCAAAGCTTACGCTGCGCATCCCCGGATGGTGCTCCGAGGCCAGCCTCAGCATTAACGGCAAAATCTGGAAGGGAGCATTGGTGCAGGGCACTTTTGTCTCCCTGGACAGAAAGTGGAAAAACGGCGACCGGGTGGAGCTCAGGCTTCCGATGAAAGTAGAGCGCCAGATTGCTTTTGGCGGAGGCATCTACTTCCAGAGAGGTCCGTTGGTGTACAGCTACTCAATCCCGGCGACCTTTACCAAAGACACCGTACGCTATTCCAATATGAACGGCAAGTATCCGGCCGACGACGAGGCCTTCCCCTGCTGGGATATCAGGCCGAGCGGCCTCTGGAACTATGCGGTCAAGGCAGATGTAGAAGCGGGTGAGGTCCCTGGGCAGGCAAACGTTCTGCGAATCCCGGTCTATCCTATCCGGTGGGACTACGCCAAAGGTCCGGAAGGCGAACTGCTCACCCCGGACCTTCCGATAGCTCCCGCCGCCGCAGGCCCGGTCCAATACATCAACCTTGTCCCCTACGGCAGCACCACCCTCCGCCTTACTGTCTTCCCGGTAATACTATAGCTTGTCCAACACCTCCAGAAGGGCCTGTTCCATGACTTTGTAGCCGGCGCGGTTGGGGTGGACCGAGTCGCCGGCGTAGCGGGGATCGAGGGCGCCGTCGGGGGTGCGGAGAACGCTGTTGTAATCGACCAGCGGAATGTTATGCTCGGCGGCGTATGCCGTAATGAGGGCGTTCAACTCCGCTATCTGCGGCCTGGGGTCGCCCAGACGCTTGCGCCAGCCAATCTCTCCTGCCGGGCAGAGGGTGCACATAACGGGCTTGATGCCGTGCAGCTGAGCCAGCTCGACGATTGACTGTATGTTCCCGAAAATGTGGTCGATAGAGATATACCCGTTGTTGCGGGCGATATCGTTGATTCCGATGAGCAGCACCATGTACTCCGGGTTCAGGTCTATGACGTCCGGACGTATGCGGGAGAGCAGGTGCGAAGTGGTCTGACCGCCGATGCCGCGGCCGACGAAATTGTGCTCGGCAAGCCAGTCTCCGTCGAAGCGGGCCCAGTTGTTGGTAATGGAATCTCCGTAGAGCACCGCCCTGGGACGACCGGTCACATCGCCGTTCTTCTCCTCATAGTAGCTGTAGCGCGCCCAGTCTTTATCGGTATCCTGCCACGGCTCCTGGGAATTGCGCACAATCGCCGCCCAACCGCCTCCGGGGGCCATTTTAACCTTAATCTTGCCATCTTCCGGGAAGGCCCCGTATTCCTGCTTGAAGTCGCGTGCGGCACGGTCGGCATTGGGGCCGTCCGCAAATGTCTCAAGGAACTTCGCCCCCTCGATAAACGACAGATCCAACTCCAGCTCGCGGGCGTTCCAGTCGGTGATGGCGCCCACATACCAGACATCCCCCTTGCGACGGGCCATCGCCACATACTCACCGGCCTTGCCCTGCAGGGCGACCGTACGGTCCCACACCGTGGGCACTCCGGCGATGAACTTAAGGCACTCCGGCTCTTTCATGTAATTGGACGGGGAGTCGCAGAGCATGGTGAGAGGTGCGTCGAAGATTACGTATTCCGCCAGCTGACGGCAGCGGGTGCCCTGAGACATGGCTTCCGAGCTGACGAAGCGGAAATTGCCCTTGGTGGCGTTGCGCATGGCTCCCTGGGTGTAGTCTGCCGGGCCGGCTACCATACGCACGAAAGGTATGCTCACCTCGTAGGTCACCAGGTCTATCTCGGACTTCCGGCCCTTGGCGTTCTCCAGGCCGTAAACGCCCTCGAAGTTCACCACGTTGGGCCAGGTCCGCTGCAGGCCTGCCGGCTTGAAGGCTCCATGGAAGTCGATCATCAGATGATACTTTGCGGCCGTCTCGGCGGCACGGCGGTAAAAGTCCACCATAGGCTGGTCGTCGCGGTCCATAAAGTCCACCTTGAAGCCCTTGATGCCCATCTCGGAGTACTCCTTGCAGGCGCGCTCCATATCGCGTTCGAACGCCAGGTAGCCGGCCCAGAGTATCAGGCCCACATTCCTCTTGCGGGCGTGTTTGCAGAGCGCCTTGAGGTCGATTTCCGGCACTATCTGGAACAGGTCGGCCTGCTTGTTAACCGCCCAGCCCTCGTCCAGGATCACATACTCGATGCCGTTCTTGGAAGCAAAGTCGATGTAGTATTTGTAGGTGTCGTTGTTGATGCCGGACTTGAACTTTACGCCGTACACGTTCCAGGCGTTCCACCAGTCCCAGGCCACCTTGCCGGGCTTCACCCAGCTGAAATCCATATCCTTTGCGGGCTCCCTGCCGAGCAGCCAGGGCAGGTCGCAGGTCAGCAGGTCCTTGTCTTCCGCCGCAACTACAACGATACGCCAGGGGAACTGCTCCTTGGCTCCGGCCTTCGCTATATAGCTCTCGCGGCTCTTCACCAGCCCCTGGAGCATATTGTGGCCACCCTGCTCTATCTCCTTTGGATAAGGAGCAAAAACCGCCTCCAGGGAGCTGTCGCCGTCTTCGTTGGACAGGTACATGCCCGGGTAGTTCAGCAGGTCGCTCTCCGTGATGCAGAGCTTCATTCCCTGAGGTGCGTCGAGGGTGATGGGGAGGAAGGCCAGGCGGCCGTGCTCCCACTCGCTGAGGCTGATGCGGCTGTACATCGATTCGAAAGAGGTAAAGAACTGACAGTCAATATTGTCGGCCCTCTTGCGGCAGTAGGGCACAAAGCCCTTGCAGTCGTTGCCGAAGCGAAATGCCGCCTCCTCGCCCTGCACCGTAAAGGGGGCCTTCCGGTCTGCCACGAAACGGTAGGCAGCGCCGTCGTCGTAGGCCCGGAACACTATACTGTAGTCCTTGCATTTGAGGGTGAGTTCGTTGTACGCCTCCCTAATCTCCTGCTGCCGGTAGATCAGCGGCCGGACCATGCGGTCCACACCGGTGCGTACGGCCTTCTTTACCTTGACGTTACGGCCGAATACCGTGCCGTCTTCGAGCGTCATGGAGAGTTCGGAGGGTTCCAGTACCCTCACGCCCTGACGGGAAACCGACCAGGTGGTCTGAGCCCCGGCGCTTACCTCAACAGTGAGTTCGCCGGAGGGCGACTGGAGCTTGTATTGTTTGTCTGCGGCGTTAAGGCTGATTGCGGCTGCGGCAACCAGAAGGAAGGTCAGTACAAAATGTTTCATATCTATCGGTTATTCGTTGCGACGTAGTTTGCGGCGCCAGCTCACCAGGGCCCAGATGCCGTTGGCAAGGTAAAGGGCGCTGACGACAGGCATAATATAGAGCCCGGAGCTGATATACAGTACTATATTGGCACAGTTGACGACCAGCCAGACTATCCAGCACTCCCAACATTTGCGGGCGCTCAGGAACTGGGCGAGCAAGGTGGCCATCAGCAGATAGGAGTCCAGCCAAGGGTTAGGGTCGGCGGCGAAAACGTCCGGCCAGCGGGACGGAAGCCACTCCAGCACCAGGGCCCAGAGAGCCCCGAGCAGGGCGGCAGATAGTAGAAGGCTGATCAGCTCCCCTCGCTTCAGGCTCCCCACACGGAGGGCGTTTTCATCGGCGGCGCTGCGCTCGTCGTACCGGGGATGAGTCCACCTCCAGTGCCCGTAGAGGTTGATGCCGAAGGCCACCGGCTGCAGCAGCATGGCACTGTAGAGGTGCTGACGCCAGAAGAGTACGAACAGGAATATGTTGTACACATATCCCACCCAGAAATTATACTTGGACCCGCGTCCCGCCAGGAACACGCAGCTAAGCCCGAGTATCGCCGACACTATTTCTATCCAGCTCATCCTACTGCCCCCTCCAGAGACACGCTTAACAGTTTCTGAGCCTCAACGGCGAACTCCATAGGCAGGCGGCTCAACACTTCGCGGGCATATCCTCCCACTATCAAAGCCGTCGCATCCTCGGGCGAAATACCCCTCTGACCGCAGTAGAACAGCTGGTCGTCGCTGATTTTGGAGGTGGTCGCCTCATGCTCCACCACCGCCTGAGGACAGCGGTTCATGATGACAGGGAAAGTATGCGCACCGCATCTGTTCCCTATGAGCAGCGAATCGCACTGCGAAAAATTGCGCGCTCCCACGGCCCCCGGATTCACCCTTACTAGCCCGCGGTAACTGTTTTCGCTGTGACCGGCAGATATTCCTTTGGACACTATGCGGCTGCGGGTTCCGCGCCCAAGGTGAATCATTTTGGTGCCGGTGTCGGCCTGCTGGTAATTGTTGGTCATGGCGACGCTGTAGAACTCCGACGAACTGTAGTCGCCGAGCAGCACGGTGCTGGGATATTTCCAGGTTACGGCGGAGCCGGTCTCCACCTGCGTCCAGCTGAGGTGCGAGCCCTCGCCTCGGCACAACCCCCTCTTAGTCACGAGGTTAAGGATGCCGCCGCGGCCCTGGGAGTCGCCCGGATACCAGTTCTGAACGGTGCTGTATTTCACGTCTGCGTCCTTCTCCACGATGATTTCCACCACCGCGGCGTGCAGCTGGTTCTCGTCGCGCATCGGGGCGGTACAGCCCTCCATGTAGCTGAGTTTCGCCCCCTCGTCGGCGACGATAAGCGTCCTTTCGAACTGCCCGGTACCGGCCGCGTTGATGCGGAAGTAGCTGCTCAGCTCCATGGGGCACTCCACCCCCTTCGGCACGTAGCAGAAGGAGCCGTCGGAGAACACGGCGGAGTTGAGTGCGGCAAAGAAATTGTCGCCCGCGGGCACCACGCTGGCCAGGTACTTGCGCACCAGGTCCGGATGCTCCCGAACGGCCTCCGAGAAGGAGCAGAAGATTATCCCCTTGTCTGCCAGGGTTTTGCGGAAGGTGGTGGCGACGCTCACGGAATCGAACACCGCATCCACCGCAACCTCTTTGGACTTCACTCCCGCCAGCACTTCCCGCTCGCGCAGAGGGATACCCAGCTTGTCGAAGGTATCCATCAGGGCTGGGTCGATTTCGGTGGGGCGTTCGCTGTCCTTCTTTGGTGCCGCGTAGTAGATAATATTCTGATAATCAATTCGAGGCAGTTTCAGATGTCCCCAGTTCGGCTCCTTCATCCCCTGCCAGCGGCGGAAGGCGTCCAGGCGGAATTCCAGCAGCCAGTCCGGCTCCTCCTTCTTGGCGGAAATCATCCTGATGATGTCCTCGCTGAGGCCTTTGGGCACATACTCCTGCTCGACTTCGGTTACGAAGCCTTCCTTGTATTCCTGATTGGATATGTTTTGCAGGATGTCGTCCATATCAGATACATGCGGCCGTACGGGCGGCCAGACGGGCATTGTTCAGAACCAGCTGGATATTGGAGGCAAGACTTTCGCCTCCGGTTATTTCGGCCACCCGGGCAAGCAGGAACGGGGTAATCTCCTTGCCGCGGACACCCTTTTCGGACGCCTCCGCGACCGCCTTGTCTATGGCGGCGTTTATGACGTCAGGGTCCATGGAATACTCCTCGGGGATGGGATTGGTCACAAGCATTCCGCCGCCAAGCCCCATTGCCCTGGAGGCGCGGAAGGCGGCCGCGAGCTCCTCGGGGGTATCTATGCGGTAATCCACCTTGAAGCCGCTCCTGCGGGTGTAGAAAGCCGGAAGTTCGTCGGTGCCGTAACCTATCACGGGTACGCCTTTGGTCTCCAGATACTCAAGTGTCAATCCCAAATCCAGGATGGCCTTGGCTCCGGCACAGACGACCATAACAGGCGTACGGGCAAGTTCCTCCAGGTCGGCGGAAATGTCCATGGACGTCTCTGCGCCGCGATGTACTCCGCCTATTCCGCCGGTGGCGAAAACCTGTATGCCGGCCATGTGCGCGATGATCATGGTGGTGGTAACCGTCGTGGCGCCGTCGGCTCCGCGGGCCGTCAGCACGCTCAGGTCGCGCCTGGAGGCCTTTGCCACTCCGCGCCCTTTGCGCCCCAGATACTCGATTTCAGCCTCGGGAAGACCGGCCTTGAGGCGGCCGCCAATGATGGCTATGGTAGCCGGCACCGCCCCTTCTTCCCGTATCGTCTTCTCTACCAGCAGCGCCGTCTCCACGTTCTGCGGGTAAGGCATGCCGTGGGAGATGATGGTGGACTCCAGGGCCACGACGGGGCGGCCTTCGGAGAGCGCCAGCTGCACTTCAGGGGCAATGTCGAGGAAACTGTTCATAAATCGTGAATTTCTTGTCCACAAAGATAAATCTTTTTGGGGGATAATTACTATCTTTGTGTGATATGAAGATTATCGTCATCGGAGGCGCCAACATCGACATCAGCGCAACTACTGCAGGGCCTTTCGTGGCCAGAGACTCCAATCCCGGTACGGTCCGCACGGCTCCAGGCGGTGTAGGACGCAACATCGCCCATAATCTTTCCCTTCTCGGAGACAGCGTCAGCCTCATCACCATCTTCGGCGACGACGGCTTCGGGCACATGCTGAAAGACAGCTGCAAGCGCCTGGGCATAGACATCTCCCTCTGCGAGACGCGGCGCGGCGCACGCAACGCCTGCTTCGTGAGCATCAGCGGCTCCGACGGCGAGCTGCTGGGAGGCGTGGCCGACATGGCGGTGACCGGGCTGATGACCCCGGAGTGGCTGGAAAGCCGGCTGAAAGTGATAAACAAGGCCGATGCGGTGGTCGCCGATGCGAATATCCCGGCCGACACGCTCAGCTTCCTGGTGGGCAGCTGCATGCCGCCGCTCTACATAGACGCGGTCTCTTCCGCCAAAGTGGCCCGCCTGCGCGAGGCGCTGCTGGCCAACCGTCTGCTGGAGGATAAGGTGTTCGCCGTCAAGTGCAACCGTCTGGAGGCCGAAGTGCTCACTCCCCAGGACGGCCTGTACGACAGTAAGATACAGCGGCTCTACGTGAGCATGGGATCGGAAGGCGTCATAATCCGGGAGGACGGGGAGCAGGTTCAGATTCCCGCACTTCCGGCCACCGGCATAGTGAACACCACCGGCGCTGGAGACGCCCTGCTTGCCGGAATCGTGCATGCCGGGCCGGAGGCTTCCGCCGTGGAGGCCGCCCGCTTCGGCCAGGAATGCGCCAGATGCTCGATGCAGTCGCCGGAGGCTGTCAACGAAATGATTCGAACGCTAAAATTTAACTAAATACTATGTCAGAACCTATCCAGGGCATTTACGATGCCCGCACCCTCGGGCGCGGAAAGATGCTTACGCTCGGACTGCAGCACATGTTTGCTATGTTCGGCGCAACTGTGCTCGTTCCTGTCATTACGGGACTCTCCATGTCTGCGACGCTACTGTTCGCAGGTATCGGAACCATCATCTTCCATCTGCTCACCAAACTCAAGGTTCCCGCCTTCCTCGGCTCGTCGTTCGCCTTCCTCGGGGGATACGCGACCGTGGTGCAGATGGGCGCCGCACAGGGACTGGACGCCGCCGCATCGCTGCCCTATGCCTGCATAGGCGTTTTCTGCGCCGGCCTGATGTACTTCGTTCTCGCCGGCCTGTTCGCAGCATTCGGGCCCAAGAAGGTGATGCGCTTCTTCCCGCCCATCGTCACCGGACCCATCATCATCGCCATAGGCCTTTCCCTGTCGGGCTCCGCCATTAACAACTGCAACCAGAACTGGTGGATCGCCCTGCTGGCCATCGCGATTATCATTGTCTGCAATATCTGGGGTAAGAAGATGATAAAGATCATCCCCATCCTGCTGGGCGTGCTGGGAAGCTATGCGGTGGCCGCCATCTTCGGCCTCTGCGACTTCACCGCCGTGAAGGAGGCCGCCTGGATAGGCCTGCCGTTCAAGATGGAGAACACCGCAATCGCGGTTTTCAACAATCCCAACTGGGGGCTCGTGGTAACGGCCATCATCGCCATCATCCCTATTTCTCTGGCAACGATGATGGAGCACATCGGAGATATGTGCGCCATATCTTCCACCACCGGAATCAATTATCTTGAGGACCCCGGACTGCACCGCACCCTTATGGGAGACGGTCTCGCGACCGCCCTGGCTTCGCTCTTCGGCGCTCCTGCGAACACCACTTACGGCGAGAACACCGGCGTCCTGAACCTTACGCGGGTTTACGACCCGAGGGTGATTCGCATCGCCGCCGTCTTCGCGATAGTCCTCTCGTTCTGCCCTAAATTCTCCGCAGCCATCGCCTGTATGCCTGCAGCCACGATTGGTGGCGTGTCGCTAGTGCTCTACGGTATGATTTCGGCCGTCGGCGTGAGGAACGTGGTCGAGAATAAAGTGGACTTCAAGGCTGCCCGCAACGTAATCGTGATGGCCCTCATACTCGTGCTCGCCATCGGTATCTCCTACAGCCAGGCCGGCTGCCTCGACCTCGGCTTCACCAAACTGTCCGGACTTGCTGTCGCGGCGCTTGTGGGTATAGTGCTCAATGCCGTTCTGCCTGGCAAGGACTACGAGTTCGGCGCCAACGAGCAGGGCGATATGTCCGTGAATTTCGAAATCAATCCTTCACTGAGAAAGAAAAAATGACAGACAACGAACTGATACGTTCCATACGAATGGTCCCTGACTTCCCTGTCAAGGGAATCCAGTTTTTCGACGTTACCACCCTTTTCAAGTCACCGGCTGCCTTTGCCGAGGTAATTGACCGTATATGTGACCTTTACAAGGACAAGGGCATCACCAAGGTGGCAGGGATAGAGTCCCGCGGCTTCATTGCCGGAGCGGCGGTGGCCGCCCGTCTCGGAGCCGGCTTCGTGCCCATCCGCAAGCCCGGCAAGCTGCCGGCCGAAGCGGTGGCCGAATCTTACGCCAAGGAATACGGCACCGACACCATTGAGGTGCATGCCGACGCGATCGTCCCCAGTGACGTGGTGCTTATCCACGACGACATCCTTGCGACTGGCGGCACCGCCTCCGCCGCCGTGCGGCTGGTCCGCCGCTTCAATCCTAAAGCGGTGTACGCCAACTTCATAATCGATATTACAGATGTACCGCGCTCGGCGCCTATCCCCGACGACGTGCCATTGAGCGCAATTCTCAGTCTTTCAGAAAGATAACTTAATATTATGTCTAAAAAACTATTCCTCGCCGCCGTTGCGGTGCTCGCTTTTGCCCAGGGTGCAAAAGCCCAGACCAACCTCCAGATGTTCTACGACTTCGGAAAGGACCGTCAGTACATTACCACCACCTTCGAGATGTTCAAGGCGGACAAGTTCGGCGACACTTTCTGGTTCATCGACCATAATTTCGCCAATGCCGCCCAGCGCAAACTGGGTAATGCCAGCGCATTTAACGGCACTTATTTCGAGATCGAGCGCGGCCTCAACTTCTGGCAGGATTCCGCCTTGAAGGACCTGAGCGCCCACATCGAGTATGACGGCAGCTCATGGGGCGCCGGCATCCTCTGCTTCGGCGTCAAATACTTCATGCACAGCGTCGATTTCAACAATACCCTTACCCTGTACCTGATGTACGACCAGCACATCGGCGTGGGTTCCGCAGACATTCCCGTGAAGTTCTCTGCCGTGTGGGGCATGAACAACCTCTTCGGCGTGAACGGCCTCACTTTCAAGGGCTTCATGGACGTATGGGGCAACAACAGCGTATTTGCCACCGGCAACACGAAGTTCTCCGTCCTTGCCGAGCCTCAGATATGGATGAACCTGGGTTCCCTGTTCGACAGTCATCTCGACCTTGGAGGAGAGGTGGAGCTTTCCTATAATTTTGCCGGCAACAAGGGCTTTATGTGCAATCCCTGCGCCGGTCTCCGTTGGACGTTCTAAGCCCCCGTTGATATGGCTAACACCCCCACTCCCCATATAGGGGCACATTACGGCGAGATTGCCGAGACCGTTATCATGGCCGGAGACCCCCTCCGCGTAAAATACATGGCGGAAAATTACCTTGAAGACGTGGTCCAGTTCAACGAAGTCCGCGGAATGCTGGGCTACACCGGCACCTACAAGGGCAAGCGCGTCAGCGTCATGGGGCACGGAATGGGAATACCGTCCATCGGAATATACACCTACGAGCTCTTCAACTTCTACGACGTCAAGACCATCATCCGCATAGGCTCCGCCGGAGCTTATCACCGCGACCTGAAGCTCGGCGACCTTATCCTGGCGATGGGCGCATGCACCGATTCCCACTACGGCGACCAGTACGAGCTGCCGGGTACCTTCGCCCCCATCGCAGACTACGACCTGCTGAGCAGGGCCGTGGACGCCTGTGAGGAAAAGGGATATCCATACATGGTGGGCAACGTAATGTCCTCAGACGTATTTTATTCAGACCATCCTCAGGCAGACAAGTGGATAAAGATGGGCGTCCTGGGCGTGGAGATGGAGGCCTCGGCCCTCTACATGAACGCCGCCCGCGCCGGCAAGAAGGCGCTGGTTATCTGTACCGTTTCCGACCACGTGATTACCGGTGCCGTCACCACTTCCGAACAGCGCCGCACCACCTTTACACGGATGATGGAGGTGGCGCTTAGCCTGCTGTAAGGATCGCCCGGGCCAGGACCATATCCTCCGGCGTAGTTATCTTAATATTGAAACGCTCTCCCGGGATAGTCTCTACGGGAACGCCCGTGCGTTCGACCACGGAGGCGTCGTCCGTGAAGGATACGTCGTACGGCTGGCGATAGGCGGCTTTGAGCACTTCCGACAGGAACATTTGGGGCGTCTGCACCGCAACCAGATGACTGCGGTCGGGAGCCGGACTGCCGGGGTCGAGGCTGCGGAGGGTATCGGTTACCGGGACGACGGGGACGAGGGCCTTTGGTCCCCCCGGTTCTGCAATACGGGCCAGCATGCTGCGTATCAGGGTTTCGCTGACTAGGGGGCGCACGCCGTCGTGAACGGCCACTATCGCCCCGTCGGGCACCTTGTCCAATGCGTTCTGGACCGAATGGAAACGGGTCATTCCGCCTTTGACGAGAGTCTGGGAGAAAACCGCTCCCCTCTGCAGGCACATTTCCGACCACAGCGGAATGTAGCGCTCTGGGAGCACCGTTATCACGTGCGCACTGTTCTCTGCATCTAAGAACCTCTCTATAGACCTCTGCAGAATGGGCGTTCCGTCCAGGTCCAGGAACTGCTTCGGCAGCTCCGAACCCATTCTGGTTCCGCTCCCTCCGGCCACAAAAATCGCGTAAATCGGTCTGCTCATAATATTCAAAACAATCTATACAAAAGTAGTGGTTTTCTTTGGAAATTTACTTACTTTTGTACGAATATCCGATAATATCCAAAGATATGGCATTTTCATTCCTAAACCAAGAAATAGCCATCGACCTCGGAACGGCCAACACCGTCATCTATCAGAACAGCCAGATAGTGCTGGATGAGCCGAGTATCGTTGCTATAGATAATCAGAGCGGCAAATGTATCGCTATCGGCCAGAAGGCCAAGCTGATGCACGAGCGCAACAATCCCGGCATACGTACAATACGCCCCCTGAGGGACGGCGTTATAGCAGACTTCAACGCTGCGGAGATGATGATCCGCGGCTTCATCAAACAGGTGAACAGCAAGCGGCACAGCCTTTTCACCCCCAACCTCAAAGTCGTGGTGGGCATTCCTTCCGGCTCCACGGAAGTTGAAATCAGGGCCGTCCGCGACTCCACCGAGCATGCCGGCGGACGCGACGTTTACCTTATCTTCGAACCTATGGCATCCGCCCTCGGTATAGGTCTGGAGGTCGAGAAACCTATAGGCAACATGGTTGTCGATATAGGCGGCGGCACCACAGAGATTGCCGTCATCTCTCTCGGCGGCCTTGTGTTCCAGGACAGCATTCGTACCGCAGGAGACGTGTTTACCTCCGACATCCAGCAGTACCTGCGCCAGCAGCACAACATCCGCGTGGGCGAAATCACCGCGGAGAAGATCAAGATTGCCGTGGGTGCGGTTATCCCCGACCTCGACGAGGAGCCCGAGCCGTTCGTGGTCCGCGGCCCTAACCTGATGACGGCCCACCCGGTGGAGGCGACCATCACCCACCAGGAGATTGCCCACTGCCTCGACAAGTCCATCGCGAAAATCGAGGCCTCGATACTCCACGTTCTGGAAAACACTCCTCCGGAGCTGTATTCCGACATAGTGGAGAACGGCATCTGGCTGTCCGGCGGCGGAGCCCAGCTTCGCGGCCTGGCAAAACGCCTCACGGACAAGGTTAACATTCAGTTCCACGTCTGCGACGACCCTCTGCACGCCGTCGCCCGCGGCACCTGCGAAGCGCTCAAGAATACCGACCGCTATTCATTCCTCATGCGATAGATGGCTCAGCGCGGAACTTTCTACGCCGGCCTGGCCACCGCGGCAGTCTTCATCGTTTTGGAGATTGCCGCGATGTCTATGCTCAAGAGAGCATCCGCGTTGCAGGATATTTGGATTAACCGTTTCTCGCATAATGTGATGGCATGGACCTGGGGCGGCGTTTCTAATATACGTAACTACTTTTCCCTGAAGCAGCAGAACGACGTTCTTGCAGGACGCAATTACGAACTCTTCAAGGAACTGCAGCGTTACAAGGAAATGGAGAAGACCGTCATCGCCATATCCAGGCTGGACTCCCTGGGCTTCCGCTCCAGATTCAACTACATTCCGGCAGAAGTAACCGCCATGGGAACCAACTCCCGCCACAACTACATAATCCTGAACAAAGGACGGGAAGACGGCGTCGCCCCCGGCAGCGCCATCATAACTCCGACCGGAGTGGTGGGCATCATTTATTCGGTCGACAAACATTACTCCTATGGCCTGTCGCTGCTTAACGACAAGGTGAGCGTGAGCGCCCGAATAGGACGCGAGGGACTGGTGGCACCGCTCAGCTGGGACGGCCGGAGGACGGACCAGGCGGTACTTCACGACATCCCCATGCATCTGTCTGTGGCAGAAGGAGATACCGTGTGGACCAGCGGCGTGTCGTCGGTGTATCCGGCAGACATTCCTATCGGCACCACCATGGGGTCGCGCCTTATCGACGGCGCCGTGAACATCGTGGACGTAAAGCTCTTCGTGGACTTTGCGGCACTGCGTTACGTAATCATTGCGGAGAACCCGGACCGCGCAATCCTGGAGGAAATGACACGATGAAACGCGGGCACTTCATACTGGTTTACATCATCCTGATGGTTGCGCAGATAATCGTCAACAATTATTTCGGGTTGTCGCGCTATCTGCTCATTTCCGTGCTGCCGGCCCTTATTCTGCTGCTGCCCAGGAATATGAGTACCATTCTAGCTATGCTGGTTGCGTTCGCAACCGGCTTCGCGGTGGACTTTTTCTCTACCGGTATGCTTGGGCTCACTTCCGTGGCGCTGGTGCCCGTCGCCCTCGGCCGCCGGCTGCTTGTCTCCTCCGTTTTCGGCGACGAACCCGCCGACCGCGACGAGCAGATCACCATCGCCCGTTTCGGTCTGCCGAAAGTGGTGCTCGCCCTGCTGCTCTGCTGCGCAACCTTCTTCCTGGTATTCGTCTGGGTAGATTCCGCAGGCACGGTTCCGTTCTGGACCGCCGCCCTGCGCTGGCTGCTGTCGGTGCTCGTAAGCACCCCTGTCGGCCTTTTGGTTTCCCGCATCTTAAGGCCGGCGTAACATGGAAAACAACAACCGCTCTACCAAACTGCTGATAGGGCTCGGGGTGGTGCTGCTCATCCTCCTCGGGAGGTTGTTCTACGTGCAGATCATCAACGACAGCTACAAGACGGACGCGGACAATAACTCCATGACGCGGGAGATGATCTACCCGCCCCGCGGGGTTATTTACGACCGCAACGGACTGCTGCTGGTGGGCAACCGTACCTGCTACGACATTATGGTGACGCCGAGGGAGGTCACCGCCCTGGACACCGTCGCGCTGGCGGAGGCCCTCGATACCAGCGTCGCCTTCATCCGGGAACGGATGCAGTATTACCATAAGTACCGCTCCCGCATCGGCTGGCAGACCCTGGTGTTCCTAAAGCAGCTGGATCCGGATACCTTTCTGCGCTTCGCGGAGGAGCAGTTCCGCTTCCCGGGATTCAAGGGGCAGGTGAGGACACTCCGGGAATATCCTTTCAACGCGGGCGGCAACCTGCTGGGCTACACTTCCGAAGTAAGCGCCGAGTACATTGCGGAGCATCCGGAATACAAGGCCGGCGACTATTACGGCCGTACGGGTCTGGAAGCGGCGAGAGAGACCGACCTGCGGGGCAAAAAAGGATGGCACATCTATCAGAGGGATTCCAGGGGGCAGAAGAAGAACCCCTTCCGCGACGGAGAATTCGATGTGGAAGCTGAGCCCGGAAAGGATATCGTAACTACCATCGATGCCTACCTGCAGCAGTACGGGCAGAAGCTGATGAAAGGCAAAAAGGGCAGTCTCGTAGCTATTGAACCATCTACAGGTGAGATACTTACAATGGTCTCTAGCCCCGGCATAGACGTTCAGGTGCTGGCGGAATTCGGACGGCACTACGACGCCCTCAGCCGCGACAAGAACAAGCCTCTGTACAACAGGGCGGTATCCGCTTCCTACCCGCCGGGATCGGTGTTCAAGCTGGTAAACGGCCTGGTCGGACTGGAGGACGGCGTGCTTGAGCCATGGATGCAGTACCCCTGCAACGGAGGCTACGTCTATACCTCCAGCGGGCGCAAGCTGGGCTGCCATACGCACCGTTCTCCGCTGAATCTGGAGGATGCGGTTATGATGTCCTGCAACGGCTATTTCTGTTACGTTTTCAAGAACATTCTGGAGAATCCCAAATACGGCAGCACGGAGGAGGCTTTCGACCACTGGCGGGAGATGGTCATGAGCTTCGGCTTCGGCAAGCGGCTGGGGAGCGATTTTCCTGCGGAGCTGAGCGGCAACGTCCCCACTTCAGCTTACTATAACCGCTACTACAAAAAGGGTCACTGGCGCTTCCCCACCATCGTCTCGCTCTCTATCGGCCAGGGCGAAATCCTCACCACGCCGCTGCAGATTGCCAATCTGGCCGCAATTATGGCGAACCGGGGCTACTACTACATTCCTCATGTGGTAAAGGCTTCCGAGGGAATAGAGCTCGACCCCAAATACTACGAGAGGCAATACACCCTTGTGGACACCCTTCAGTTCCCTAAGGTAATACCGGGAATGTGGAAGGCGGTGAACGCTCTTGGCGAGGGCGGAACGGCCAATGCTGGCTACGTGCCGGGGCTGGATATATGCGGCAAGACTGGTACGGCCCAGAATCCTCACGGAAAGGACAACTCGGTGTTCATTTGCTTCGCGCCCATGGACAATCCAAAGATTGCCGTGGCGGCGTACATAGAGAACGCCGGCTTCGGTGCCAGCTGGGCCTGTCCTATAGCTACTCTGCTGGTAGAGAAATACTTGCGCGGCGAGATTTCGGCCGAGCGCAAGGATATGGAACGACGTGTCATCAACACGAAACTGTTACGCTGATGGAAGAAGGTCTGCTAGACAGGGGTATGCGTAAAACGCTGGACTGGCGGCTGATAGTCGTCTATCTGATGATTATGGTCTTCGGCTGGCTGAACATATATGCGGCCGTGCGTTCCGGGGAACCGACTTCCATTTTCGACCCGAGATTCAACTGCGGCAAACAGGCCCTGTGGATGGGGGGCGCCATCATACTGGCTACCGTCCTGCTCTTCATCGTCAATCCCTACTTCTGGGAAAGCATAAGCCGGCCGGCCTACGGTGTGGTGCTGGTGCTGCTGGTAATGGTTATCTTCCTGAGCAGCAACGTAAAAGGCTCTCACTCCTGGTTCGAGTTGGGGCCGGTGAAGTTCCAGCCCGCGGAGCTTTCCAAGATTACAACGTCGCTGCTGCTGGCCTCGGTTATGAGCCGGCCGGGCTTCAGGATGTACAACTGGAAGCACTTGCTGCTGGCGGTCTCCATCGTGGTGCTGCCCATGCTGATAATAGTCGCCGAGAGCGAGACGGGTTCGGCCCTCGTATATGTGGGATTCATATTCGTGCTGTACCGCGAGGGGCTGTCCGGATGGTGGCTGGTGCTGGGACTCATGGCCGTTCTGCTGTTTATCCTGACCATTAAATTCCACTGGTGGGTGGCGCTGCTGCTGGATATCGCCGTAGCGGCCGCCTATCTGATTTATTATGTCCGGAGAGTGTCGTCGCTGAGGCTCAGGAGACGGGTGATACGTAACGGCATTATCGGGTTCCTCGCGGGCGTGATGCTTATTCTGACCTCGGACGTGCTGTTCCACGAAGTGCTCAAGGACTACCAGCGGGAGCGCATCGAGGTGCTGCTGGGAATGAAGCAGGACCTGCGCGGAGTAGGCTACAACGTGCACCAGTCGCTTATCGCCATAGGTTCCGGGGGGCTGTTCGGCAAGGGCTACCTTCAGGGGACGCAGACCACCTTCGGCTTTGTGCCGGAGCAGAGTACCGACTTCATTTTCTGCACCGTGGGTGAGGAATGGGGCTTCGTGGGCTGCCTGGCAGTGCTGATTATGTACGGGCTGCTGATTATCTGGCTCGTGCAGGATGCCGAACGCTCGCGCACGGCCTTTACCCGCATTTACGGCTACTGTGTGGCCGCCTGCTTCTTTATGCACCTGGCCATCAATCTGGGTATGACGCTGGGGCTGATGCCCGTCATCGGTATCCCGCTGCCGCTGTTCAGCTACGGAGGCTCGTCCCTCTGGGCATTCACCGTCCTGCTGTTCATCTTCATCGCCCTGGACAGGCAGGAGAAGAAGTATTTCTAGCCGTTCAGTTCCTGCAGGGCTGCAGTTACGAGAGTCCTGAGATTATCTGTGCCCGGGCGGAACAGTATGGCGTGCATTCCTGCTGCGATGCCACCGTCCACATTGCTCTGTGAATCATCGATAAAAAGGCACTCTCCGGCCTTGTACCCGCTTCCTTCTATCGCGCGGCGGTAGATTTCGGGGTCCGGCTTGAGCAGGTGCATCTCGTGCGACAGGAACATCTTCTTGAAGCTTGTGTCCAGCGGCAGGCCGGCCTCCTCGAAATTGGGGATGTGCAGCGACATCGACAGCGCGTTGTTGTTGCTGAGCAGGAAGATGTCGTATCGTGCTGCGAGCTCCTTTACCAGGGCCACGGTGTCCGGCTCGGGCGTGCCGAAAAAGGCCTTGTGGCACAGCGGGATGATTTCTGGGGCCGTGCCGGGCGGGCAGTGGCGAAGGCATTCGCGGATGAACCCCTCCCGGTCGAACTCGCCCAGCTCGTTACGCATAAAGACGCCGCGCTGATGGCAGGGATCGAGGAAATTATCTACGTCTTTGAAGCCGGCCAGTTCGCGGTAGGCCTTCTTGCACCGGTCCGGATACAGCGGCAGCAGCACGCCGCCCATGTCGAAAAAGATTGCTTTAATCATAGTGAGGAGCGCAAAGATACGGTTTTTTTGTATATTTACCGCCGTATTGACCACATAATATGCGCTTTCGTTCAGCCCTACCCGCTGTCTTGTCCATCGTACTGATGCTCCTGCCGTCGTGCCGGAAGCCTCAGCTGTCGGACCATATCAAAAGAAGTCTCGAGGAACTCGACGGCTACGTCGCCTCCCGTCCTGTATACGAGACCCGCAAGAAGGGGCAGCTGGACGCCCTCCGCAGGCTCCTGCAGGCCAGCAACGACCCGTTCCGCAGTTACGACCTCTGCAAGTCGCTCGCAAATGAGTTTTTCGCATACAGTTTCGACTCCACCCAGTATTACCTCAAGCGCTGCCTCGCCCTTGCGGAGCAGACGCGCGACACCGAGCGTGAGGCCGCCGCATCCATAGCCCTGGGGCACCTGTACGCCAAGGCGGGCCATTTCATGGAGGCATACAACCGCCTGTTCGAAATGACCGACAAGGAGTCCCTCTCCGGGCCGCTGAGGGCGGATTACCTGTTTGCCCTGTACGATTTCAGCCGCGACCTCGCAGGCAATTCCGGCATGGTGGAACGCTTCTTCATCCCCGACCGCAGCGTGTATCGGAAAGAACTGTACTCCCTGCTCACGGAAGGGTCCGACAAGCGCATGCATATCCGTCTGGACGAACTTGTGCAGGAGGGGAGACTCGAGTCGGCGGACAGCCTCTGCCGCATCCTCGTGGCACGTACGGACCCCAATGTGCACCAATACGCCATTTGCGCATACGAGATGTCGGAAATAGCCGGACAGCGCGGAAACAGCGATGAGCAGATGGAGTGGCTCGTAAAGTCGGCCGAATGCGACATCATCAACTCCGTAAAGGATTATGCCTCCCTTACGATGATTGCCCAGCACCTTGTCGGCATCGATGTCGACCGTTCGTTCCGCTACCTGCGGATAGCCCAGGAAGACGCCCTTGCATATAACGCCAAATTGCGTCCGTGGCAGATTTCGCAGTTCTTCATGGGCATAGAGAGCGCCTATTCCGACCGCCAGCAGAAGTCGCGCCAGGCCATGGTCATCGCATCCATCCTCCTTGCCGTCCTGACGGTCGTCCTGTCGCTGCTTACGATAGTGCTTATCAACCGGTCCCGCAAGCTGTCCCGCATCCGCGCCAAGTTCGAGGAGAGCAATATGAAAGCCGCCATGGTCAACGCCACGCTCAACGACGTCAACGCCCGCCTTTCCAAGGCTGACCGCGTCAAGGAGGAGTTCATCGTTGGCTTCCTGCATAAACTCTCCGACCAGATTGCCGGCCAGAGAGCCGAGGACAACCGCCTCCGCAACCTCCTCAAACAGGGCAAGTCCGCGGTGGTGCTCAAGGAACTCGACCTCTCCACCCGCTCGGAAAAGAGCCTCAAGGAATACTATCATACGTTTGACATGACCTTCCTCGGACTGTATCCCGATTTCGTGGAACAGTTCAACGCCCTGCTGCGGGAAGAGGAACGTTTCTACCCCAAGGAAGGATGCCTGAACACCGAGCTGCGTATCTTCGCCCTCATCCGCCTCGGCGTCGACGATTCGCACGACATCGCGTCCATCCTCCACTATTCCCTGAGCACCATCTACAACTACAAGGTCTCCGTCAAGAACGCCTGCCTGGGCGACCGTGACACTTTCGAGCGGCGGGTCAAAATGATAGGAAAGTAGTAAAACGAAGCACTTCGAAACCACTACCATTTCGGGGGTGTCCCCCGAAACTCAACTGCCTTGATATCAGCGGATTGGCTTTTCAAAACCGCTACTATTCTCCTATATCGCGCGCAATTGATTTGTTTGGTACATAAATTTGCTGCAGACTTTGAGTCGACAACTTTTTTAACCAACAAATCCAATAACCAACCATCGCAAACCCAGCGTATGAAAAAATTTGCTACTCTGATTCTCGGTTTGGCATTGTGCGCAGCGGCATTCGCCCAGAGCGCCAGGCTTAGCGGCACGGTCCGCGACAGCGCCAACCAACCGGTAGTGGGTGCATTCATCGTCCAGCAGGGCACCAGCAACGGTACCATGACGGACGAGGCCGGTGCTTTCTCCCTCAGCGTCCCTTCGGGAGCCGCAGTGGAGATTTCCTGCATCGGTTATGAACCCCAGACCATTACAGTGACGGGCGACCAGGCTCTCGACATCGTTCTCCGCGACGATGCCCAGATGCTGGAAGAAACCGTCGTAATCGGTTACGGCGTGCAGAAGAAGTCCGTCGTCACCGCAGCCATTTCCAGCATCTCCTCCGATGAGCTGAAGGCTACTCCCCAGACCCGTGTGGACAATGTGCTGCAGGGACTCACCTCCGGCGTGACCGTCACCCAGACTTCCGGTGCTCCCGATGCCGGTTCGCAGGTCCGTATCCGTGGCGTCGGTTCCATCAACAACTCCGAGCCCCTTTATATTATTGACGGTATGCCTTCCGGCGGCATCGACTACCTCAATCCCAACGACATTGAGCGTATCGAGGTCCTCAAGGATGCCGCCTCCGGTGCGGTTTACGGTGCACGTGCCGCCAACGGCGTCGTGCTCATCACCACCAAGAAAGGCCAGAAGGGCGCCGCAAAGGTCAGCTACGACTTCTCCTACGGTATCCAGAACCCCTGGCGCAAGCCCCAGGTGCTCAACGCCGCCGAGTACGCAGTCATCATGAATGAGGGCTACCTCAACGCAGGCCAGGCTCCTCGCTATGACGATCCGTATTCGCTCGGAACCGGCACCGACTGGGTCGACGCCATCTTCGACAAGAACGCCCCGGTGGTCAAGCATGACCTCACCATTTCCGGTGGCACCGACAAGGTCGATTACAACATCTCCGCCGGCTACCTTTCCCGCAAGGGTACCATCGGCGGCAGCCAGGGCCGTTCCTTCTACGACCGCTTCACCTACCGCCAGAACGTAGGCGTGAACCTCTACGACCTCAGCAAGGAGCGCAACTGGCTCAACAGGATGGACTTCCGTTCCACCATAACTTACACCAACATCAAGTCCGCAGGTATCAGCACCAACTCCGAGTTCGGTTCGCCCCTCGGCTCCGCCCTCGGAATGTCCCCCATCGAGCCCGTCTATGCGACTCCCGAAATGGAGGAGAGCTACAAGACCCTGTATCCCGCAGGCTACCCTTATATCCTCCGCGCCAAGGACGGCCGCGCATTCAGCATCGCTGACGGCGGTATCTACAACGAGCAGGTGAACCCCCTGGCCATGCTGAGCCAGCCCGGCACCACCTATACCACCAACAAGGCCATCGTCAACCTGGCCTTCGACGCCCACATCTGGGACGGCCTCAAGTTCCGCTCCACAGCCAGCGGCGAACTCACTTACGTGACCAGCAACGGTTACAGCCTGCCTTACTTCCTCTCCAGCAAGAGCTTCAGGTATGACACCGTCACCGAGAGCACCGTTTATGACAAGGACGGCAAGGGCTCCACGGTTGCCAAGACCAACTACGGCAGCAGCGCCTCCCAGGATATGTCCCAGTACATCACCTGGCAGCTCGAGAACATCCTCACCTACGACAAGCAGTTCGGCCTGCACGGCATCAACGCCGTCATCGGAAACACCATGTTCCGTTCTTCCAGCGCCAACCTCGGCGCTTCAGCCAACGGCCTGATGTATCCTTACGATCCCTGGAAGATCTCCGTCAACAACACCCTCGGCAAGAAGGAAGACGGCGACCGCAACGGCTGGGGAAGCTGGAACTCGGTTCCTTACAGCCTCCTTTCGTACTTCGCCCGCGTCTCCTACAACTACGACGAGCGCTACATGGCTGAAGCCACCGTCCGTCGCGACGCATCCAGCCGCTTCGGCCCCGACAACAAGTGGGGTACCTTCCCTTCCTTCTCCCTCGGATGGAACATCAAGAACGAGGAATTCATGAAGGGCGTGGCTGCAATCTCCACCCTCAAGCTCCGTGGCTCCTGGGGTGTAAACGGTAGCGACAGCATCGGTGATTTCCGCTATGCGGTCTATGCCAACTCCGGCAACAACTACGTATTCGGCTCCGGCGCCAACGGCACCGAGTCCATCAACCTCGGCACCAAGCCCTCCGGCCTCGTGAACCCCGGCGTCAAGTGGGAACAGTCCATCCAGACCGACCTCGGACTCGACTTCGGCATGTGGGGCAACAAACTCACCGCCAGCCTCGACGTTTACAACAAGCTGACTTCCGGAATGCTTCACGCAATGCCCGTTCCCGGTTACGCCGGTGACTCCGCACCTACCGGAAACCTCTGCTCCATGGTCAACGGCGGCGTCGAATTCGACCTCGGCTACCGCGACCACGTCGGCGACCTGCACTATCACGTCAACGCCAACCTCACCTGGAACAAGAACGTCCTCACTGACCTCGGCGTCCAGAGCGCCAGCGGCGAAGAGGCCTCCCTGTACGGCTCCAGCCACAAGATCGGCCAGCTCACCCGCGGTATCGTCGGCCTGCCGTTCCCTTACTTCTACGGTTACGTCACCGACGGCATCTTCCAGAATATGGATGAGGTCAACTCCTACAAGAATGCAGACGGCGCACTCCTCCAGCCCATGGCACAGCCCGGCGACGTGAGGTACAAGGATATCGCAGGCGCATTCGACGAGAACCACAGGCCAATCCCCGACGGAAAGATCACCGACGCCGACCGCACCATGATCGGCAAGGGCATGCCCGACTGGACCTTCGGTCTTAACCTCGGCTTTGAGTGGAAGGGATTCGACTTCAACATGTTCCTCCAGGGCCAGCTCGGCGCACAGGCATTCAACGTGACCCGCCGTACCGACCTCTACTACATCAACCTTCCCAAGTCCATCCTCAACCGCTGGACCGGTGAAGGCACCACCAACAGGTATCCCCGCTTCGTGTTCGACTCCGCCAACGAGAACTACCGCGTTTCCGACCTCTGGGTAGAAGACGCCTCCTTCCTCCGCGCACGTAACATCCAGCTGGGTTACACCCTCCCCCAGAAGATTACCAAGATCGCTGCCATCTCCCGCCTGCGCCTCTTCGTCCAGGCAGAGAACGCTTTCACTCTCACCAGGTACACCGGATGCGACCCTGAAGTCACCGGCGGCAACGGCTTCGGCACCGAGGCCGGTATCGACCGCGGCGTCTATCCCCAGGCCCGCACCTTCACCTTCGGCGTCAATGTCAACTTCTAAAGCGTGATGTCAGATATGAAAAAGATATTTTTTGCGATTATAGCGGCTGCAGGCATTCTGACAGCATCCTGCACAGATTTCGTGACCCCGTCACACAATTCTTCCGAGCCCCTGGACGACTACTTCAGGAATGAAGCCCGTATGTTCGAGAGCCTCGTGGCGGCGTACGATCCCCTCGAGTGGTTCGACTATTCGTTCGGCCAGTACTGCTCCATCCCCCTGTTCTCCGACATCATGGGAGACGACATCAACTGCGGCGGTTCCAATGAAGGCGACCAGCCCATCCTCGTGAAGACCCACTTCTACACCCTCACGTCCCAGGACGTCCTGAGCACCGTCTGGACCATCTGCTACTCCGGCATCAACCGCAGCAACGTGGTGCGCCAGTACATCGACGGCATTGAAGGCATGGCTGAAGCCATCCGCAAGCAGTGGGTTGCAGAGTCCATCGTACTCCGCTGCTTCTACTACAACATCCTCTGGAAGTGCTGGGGCAACATCCCCTACTACGAGGACAACCTCAAGGAGCCCTATTTTGCCGAGCAGCTTAAGCACGACGACGTTTATGAGAACGTAGTCAAGGCCCTCGAAGGCGTGTTCGAAATGGACGCCCTTCCCATGAAGAGCCCCGTCGGAAGCGAAGGCCGCGTGACCAAGGCAATGGCCTACATGCTCTATGCCGAAATGGTCATGTACCAGAACGACCAGACCCGCTACCAGAAAGCACTCGACTGCATGAAGGAAATCATCTCCAGTGGACAGTACTCCCTGGTGTCCGATTTCGCAGGCCTCTGGGTCGAGAGCGGCGAGTGGGGCCCCGAGTCCATCTGGGAGATCAACTACACTTCCGAAGGCAGCCCCCGCGACTGGAACAACTACGGCATCACCACCGGTGGCAACGTCTATTCCACCCTTATCGGAGTTGCAGGCGGTCCCAAACTCCAGGGAGACCTGGCCGGCAAGATCTATGACGGCTGGGGATTCAGCACCGTCAACGAAGCCGCTTACAACATGTACGACGAAGGCGACATCCGCCGCGACGGAGGCATCCTCAACCTCACAGGCAAGCAGGAATCCGCACCGGGCGCAGGCGACGGTTATGTGCAGAGGTGGGAAGACACCGGATACTTCCTCTACAAGTACCTGGCACGCCAGAACGGCAACCACGGTGCACAGGGTGACGTCAACATGGGACACGGCAACAACATCCGCATGTACCGTTACGCCGAAACCCTCCTGAACGCCGCTGAACTCTCCGTCCTCCTGGGACAGGACGGCTCCTCCTACCTCAAGCAGGTCCGTGACCGCGCCCACTGCAAGGACACCGGCACTTCCCGCGACGACATCATCACCGAGCGCCGCAAGGAGTTCCTCGGAGAAGGCAAGCGCTACTGGGATCTGGTGCGCAGCGGACTCGCCGCAAGCACCCTCAAGGCAGCCAACCACCCTTTCCGCACCACCGACTGGAGCGAATCCAAGAAGTACTGGCCCATCCCCCAGAGCGAAATGGACAGGGACGACAAGCTTGTTCAGAACCAATATTAATCTTCGACGGCAATGAAACACATTTGGAAATATATCAGCACAGTTGCACTGGCAACCCTGGCACTGGCGGCCTGCAAGCCCGATTATCCCGAGCTTGTGCCGTCCGGCGTCCCTTCCGCCTCCGATTTCGACGTGGTCATTTCGGTGGACCAGGCGACCAACATGGCAACCTTCACCCTTAACAACAAGGGCATGGTGCCTGTGTGGAACTTCGGTTCCGAGATGATCGACGGCAAGGCCTCCAAGGTCTATGCCTACACCGGAAACGGCCTCACCCTCCGCTTCCGCGAGGCTGGAGAGCATCAGGTGGAGGTCAAGGCGTACAACGTCAACGGCCTCTCCACCGGCTCCGTCCTCAAGACCTTCAAGATGGACAACACCTACCGTGACCCGTTCGACGCAGCTCCTTACATGCGCGCCATTTCCGGCGGCTCAGAGCAGAGCTGGGTATGGAACTCCACCGAATTCGGCCACCTCGGCTGCGGCCCCGTGGGCGATCCCCTCCGCTGGTGGCAGTGCGAGGCCGGCGGCAAGGAAGGTCTCCTCTATGATGACGTCATGACCTTCACCTCCGACGGCAAGTACACCTACGATCCCGTCGACGGCCAGGCCTATGCAAAGAAGGATGCCGAGTATCCCGCAGGCCACGCCCAGCTGGACGACGACTATCTGTTCCCTGCAGAAAAGAAGACTTCCGGCTATTCCTTCGAGAACAACTGGAACGACGCCGGCATCGAGGAAATCTACCTCGTGCTCGACCCGGGCAGCATCCTTTCCTACGTCGTCCACAAGAGCCTCGTCGACAATCCCCGCTACCAGGTGCTCGAGACCAAGACCAGCGCCATGAAGAAGAAACTCCAGCTCATGGCAACCGCCAGCACTCCCGCCAATGCCGACGGCATCTCCTTCTACTACGAATTCGTGCCTCAGGGCTCCGTGGCAGGCAAGGACGATCCTCTCTTCGGCAAGGAGAGCAAGACCTGGATCCTCGACAACGAGGCCGCAGGCTACATGGGATGCGGCGAGAGCGTCGCCAACCCTACGGGCTGGTGGAGCGCGCAGCCTCACGAGAAGGATGCATACGGCGTGAAGGATGACGAACTCACCTTCGCCAAGGACGGCTCCTACACCTTCAACCCCGGTCCCGACGGTGTCGTTTATTGCAACTGGGAATCCGACTATCACCACGAGCTGTGGGACGGCGTAGACAACAGCGACTACGACGCTCCCGCCGAGGTCCAGACGGCCTCTTACACCCTCGGTTCCGACGCCGACGGCGACTACATCGAACTGCCTGCAGGCATCTTCTTCAGCTACGTACCCAACAGGGCAGTCCTCAGCGATCCTACGCACCTCTACATCAAGGAGCTCACCGACGCAAGGATGGTCCTCGTGGCCAAGTTCAGCGGCATCAGCTGGCAGCTCATCTTCAAGCCCCGCGACGGTGTACCCGGAGACGAGGATCCTCTCTTCGGCGTTACCAGCAAGACGTGGGTTTACGATAACGAGACCCAGGGCTACATGGGATGCGGCAGCAGCTTCGCGGCGGCCACCGAGTGGTGGAGCGCAGTGCCTCACGACAAGGACGCCTGGGGCGTGACCGACGACGAACTCACCTTCTTCGCCGACGGCAAGTACGTGTTCGATCCGGGTGCTGACGGAAAGGTTTACGTCAACAAGGATTCCGGCTATCACGCCGAAATCTACTCCGGTGACGGCAACGACTACGACGCTCCCGCCGAAAGGCAGGAATCCACCTACGTTCTCGACGAGGACGACACCGCTCCTTACATCGAACTTCCCGCAGGCATACTCTTCGGATATGTTCCCAATGCAGCCGTCCTTGACGATCAGCCCAACCGTCTGCACATCAAGGAGATGACGAGCGAGCGCCTGGTTCTCGTGGCTGTTTACGAGGGCATTTCCTGGCAGATTATCCTCCGTCCCAAGGAGGGCCAGGGCGGCGGCGGAGAGGAAGGTCCCGCGGAGCTTGAGGACGTACTCCCCGGCTCCTGGACCTGGGATCCCGACGTGGCAGGCCACTTCGGCTGCGGTCCCGACCTGGGCAACCCCCTCGGCTGGTGGACCGGCGAAGCCCACTGCAAGGACAACGCCTCCATGTACGACGACGTCATGACCTTCACGGCCGACGGCAAGTACACCCTCGACCCCGTGGACGGCATGACCTACATCAACAAGGACGTCACCCGTTTCGAGGACCGCAAGGTCGACAGCCCCTACGGCGACGATTTCCGCATCAAGACCGACAAGACCACCGTCTCCTTCGAGATTGACGAAATCGGCGACTTCCAGGTCATCAAGCTGGGCGACGGAGCCATCTTCTCCTACGTTCCCAACAACGATTTCGTAGACGAACCTTATCTGTACGTCAAGGAGTGCACCGCCAACAAGCTCGTGCTGATGAGCTTCACGGCCACCGGCAACAACGGCGGAAGCATCGCATGGCAGTACATACTCAAGAGAGTAAAGTAAATGAAAGTGAAGTCTTTGGAAAAAGGGTTGCTGCTCTTTGCGGCGGCAACCCTTCTCACAACGGCCTGCGCCTGCACGGGCACAAAACCGGAAGAGGTGCAGGGGACGCTGAGCCTTGATCCTGCCTCGCTGGACATCCCGTTCGGCGCCTGGGAGGGAGTGGTCACCGTCACCGCCGACTGCGACTGGGGCGTCTCCGTTGCCGATAAGGAATGGTGCAACGTCTTCCCGTCCGGAGGCGTGAAGGGCGTGACCACGGTCAAGCTCAGCGTGAAGGAGAATACGGGCAGGACGGGGCGCGAGAACGTCCTGAAGTTCCGCTACGGCTCCTCTTCCAAAGACCTTCCGGTGGTGCAGGGATTCAATCCGGACCTGGTGCCCTCCGTCAACCCGGGAGTGGTCGTCCCGGACGGCTATACCCTCGATTGGAATGACGAATTCGACCTGCCGGACGGCAGCATTCCCGATATGGACCTGTGGCGCTTCGAGAGCAAGCCTGCCGGTTGGGTAAACAACGAGAGGCAAACTTATGTACCCGGGGCACGTGGAAGTGTGCGGACCGCATTCGTAGAAGGCGGGGCGCTCAACATCCGCGCCGTGCGGGACGGTACCGACGTGCTTTCCGCACGTATGTATTCCAAGAAATCCTGGACCTACGGCTATATGGAGGCGTCCATCAAACTTCCGAAGGGCAAGGGCACCTGGCCCGCCTTCTGGATGATGCCGGACGACTTCAGCCGCGGCTGGCCCGGATGCGGCGAGATAGACATAATGGAGGAGGTGGGATACCATCCCAACTACACTTCTTCGTCCATCCACTGCAAGAAATACTATCATTCGATAGGCACCCAGAAGACCCACGAGCGCTATACCGCCGGAGCCGAAGACGACTTCCACGTATATGCCGTCGAGTGGACTCCTGACGCGCTGGTGTTCTTCGTAGACGGCGCCCAGCACTTCGTTTTCCGCAACGACGGCACCGGCAACGACGACACGTGGCCGTTCAACAAGAACTTCTACATCATTCTCAATCTTGCCTGGGGAGGCGACTGGGGAGGCAGCCAGGGAGTGGACGAAAGTGCCCTTCCCTGCACGATGCTGGTCGACTACGTCAGGGTATTCAAGAAATTATGAGAGCGACTACAATAAGCTTTTTCCTGTTGGCTGCCTTGCTGCTGCTGCCGTCGTGCGGCGGCCGCAAGGTGTCGACGGTGGGCTCCGACCCTTCGGTCGAAGCGCGGGTGGAAAGCCTGCTTTCGCAGATGACGCTGGCCGAGAAAATCGGCCAGATGAACCAGGTCTCCGCCGGCGGGGCCGTTTCGGATTATGCGGAAGCGTTGAGGGCGGGGCAGATCGGCTCCGTTCTCAACGAGGTCGATCCCGTGAAGATAAACGAGTTTCAGCGCATCTGCGTGGAGGAGTCCCGCCTGGGGATTCCCCTCCTCGTGGCACGCGACGTCATACATGGATTCCATACGGTTTTCCCCATTCCGCTCGGCCTGGCCGCCACATTTGATACGCAGCTGGCCGAAGAGGGGGCGCGCGTGGCCGCTGTAGAGGCCACGGCGCAGGGCGTCCGATGGACCTTCTCCCCTATGCTCGACATCGCACGCGACCCCAGATGGGGCCGTATCGCTGAGGGCAGCGGGGAAGACACCTGGCTTGACTCCCGTATGGCCGAGGCTATGGTTTACGGCTATCAGGGCCGCGTTTCCGATTCCACCTCGATGGCTGCATGCATCAAGCACTTCGTAGGCTACGGTGCAGCCGAGGGCGGACGCGATTACAACAGCACCTTCCTCACCGAGCGCCAGCTCCGTAACATCTACCTTCCTCCCTTCGAGGCAGCGGTCAGGGCCGGCGCCTATACGCTCATGACTTCGTTCAACGACAACGACGGAGTGCCTTCCACCGGCAACAGTTTCATCCTCAAGGACATCCTCCGCGACGAGTGGGGCTTCGACGGCCTTGTGGTGACAGACTGGAATTCGATGGGCGAGATGGTGCCGCACGGATTCGGCACGGACCGCAAGGACGTAGCCGCCAAGGCCATCGGAGCGGGTGTCGATATGGATATGATGACATTCGGATTCATCTCGCATCTGGAGGAACTGGTGTCGTCCGGTGCGGTGAAGCGCAGCGCCATAGACAACGCAGTCCGCAACATCCTGCGTATCAAGATCCTGCTCGGCCTTTTCGAGCATCCTTACGTGGATGTTGAGGCCGCACGTCGCATGCAGTACGCTCCGGAGCATCTTGACGCCGCCCGCCGCAGCGCGGAAGAGTCGGCAATCCTTCTCAAGAACGACGGAGTGCTGCCGCTCAATGCCTCCGGCGTCCACCGCATCCTTGTGACGGGTCCCCTTGCCGACGCACCTCACGACCAGCTCGGCACCTGGGTGTTCGACGGTGAGAAATCGCACACCGTCACGCCGCTGGCGGCCCTGCGCGAGCGTTTCCCCGGTGCCGTGGAGTATGTTCCCGGCCTTGCCTACAGCAGGCAGGAGAGGGAGCGCTTCGACGACGTTGTCGCCGCTGCACGCCGGGCGGACGTCATCCTTGCCTTCGTTGGCGAGGAGGCCATCCTTTCGGGCGAGGCGCATTGCCTTTCCGACCTTAATCTCATCGGCTCCCAGAGTGCACTTCTGGAGGCTCTGCATGCCACCGGCAAGCCTGTCGTCGTTACGGTAATAGCGGGCCGTCCGCTCACGATCGAGCGCGACCTCCCCAATTGTGACGCAATGCTTTACGCCTTCCATCCCGGAACGATGGGCGGCCCTGCGCTGTCGAACCTCATCTTCGGAGATGCGGTCCCTTCGGGCAAGACGCCTATTACCTTCCTGCGTACCGTCGGACAGGTCCCCATGTATTACAACCACAATATGACGGGACGTCCGTACCGCGGGGAGAAACTGCTGCCGTACATCGAACTCGAGGCGGGGCAGACCTCGCTCGGCAATACTTCGTATTACCTGGACAGCGGCGCAAGCCCCCTGTTCCCCTTCGGATACGGTTTGAGTTATACCACCTTCGAGTATTCCGACATCAAGCTCGGGCGTGACAGCTACGGGGTTTCTGATTCTGTCGACGTATCCTTCACCCTTGCCAACACCGGACGTTATGCCGGAACGGAGGTCGTGCAGGTGTACGTGCGCGACCTCGTGGGCAGCGTTACACGTCCCGTCAAGGAACTCAAGCACTTTGAGCGCGTGAGCATCGCTCCCGGCGAGAGGCACGCCGTGAGCGTCAGCATCCCCGTCTCCGACCTTGCCTTCTACGGCCTCGACGGCGTGAAGAAGGTCGAACCGGGAGAATTCCTGCTCTGGGTGGCGGGAGACAGCGCCTCCGGCAACCCGTTGCGTTTTAAAGTGAGGTAGCGTATGCGCAAGTGGCAGGTCCTGCTGACTTTACTTCTTATAGCTGCGACCTCGTGCAAGGAGACCCCTGCCGAGGTCGCTCCTTCCCTGCGGTCGGTCAGCGTCGTCGAAAAGACACTGGTGCTACCCCGCGGGGGGAGTGCGGAGATGCATTTCAGCGTAACGGACGCGGGGTTCCGCTTCGGCGGGTCCACGGACGTAGTACTGTCGTTCCCGTCTGCCGGGGACGCGTCCTCGTGCTGCCTTGCTGACGTGCGTCCCGACAGTCCCGAGGGACATTATATTGCCGTGTTGGAAGATACCGGCGGAGAATCGGCATACAGCCTTCAGTTGCGCCTCGGCGTGCGTATGAGCCCCGGTTCCGAGGCTATGGTCCTGTCTGAGCCGTTCGAGGTGAGCAACGGGGGTGTGCCTCCCGCCGGTCCCGACACCGGCCTGCCGGTCGTGCGTATCGAGACGTCCGGCGGCAAGGCCATCGTCAACAAGGTTGACTGGATTCCCTCCAAAATGACGATAGACGGTACGGAATATGCCTGCTCCGTGCGCGGAAGGGGCAATTCCACCTGGGAGTGGCGCAAGAAGCCTTATGCAGTCAAGCTGGACAAGAAGGCGGAAGTGCTTGGCATGCCGGCCCACAAGCGCTGGGTGCTGCTAGCCAATTTCGTGGACCGGACCATGATGCGCAACATCGTTTCGATGAAGGTCGCATCCCTCACCTCCCTTGCCTGGACTCCGCGCTGCAAGAGCGTCGAACTCGTGCTGAACGGGGTGCATCTCGGCAATTATCTGCTGATCGAGCAGGTCAAGGTGGACAAGAACCGCGTTGCAATCGACGCCGACGAGGGCTTCATGCTCGAACTTGACTTTCACTACGACAACGAGATACAGTGGATGGACTATAACGGCAGCTGCAACCAGTTCGACAATGGTATTCCGTTCGGAATCAAGCATCCCGACCCGGAAGACATCACCGCAGAGCAGGTGGCGCAGATCAAGGAATATGTGACGACCGTCAGCAAGGTGCTGTACGGGCCCGGTTTTGCCGACCCTGTGGAAGGTTATGCCAGGTATCTGGATGTGGCGTCGTTTATCGACTACTGGATAGTTTTCGAAGTGATGGGCAACCACGAACTTGGCAACCCCGGCAGCGTCTATATGCACAGGGACAAGGACGGGCTGCTTACCGCTGGACCCTGCTGGGACTTCGACTGGGGCATACTGTCGTACAAGACTTCTCCGCAGGCGCGCACTGGCCTCATAAATGCCAAGGCAATATGGTACGAGCGCCTGTTTGCCGATCCGGCTTTTCGTTCCGCCGTGAAGGTCCGGTTTGGCGAACTACTGCCCGCGCTGCAGGAAATTCCCGTTTTCATGGAAGAGACCGAGAGGGAACTGAGCAAGTCTGCGGCTCTCAATTTCGAGCTGTGGAACCCGGCGGAAGATGCGTCGCTCAACGGCGGGAGTATCATCAACGGCGACGAAATAATGTCATTCCACGACGCCTCGGTGCAGCTTCGCGAGGTTTTCGAGGAAAGATTGAAGGTCATCGCCAAATCTTTGTAAATTTGTAGAATGCATATCCATTTATTCTGCCAGTCGCTTGTGCTGGCCGTTCTGGCCGCCTGCAATCCTGTCGTTCCCAAGCCGGACGATAATCCTGTCGAGCCTCAGGAGGCTCCGAGCGCTACCGTATATACCACTACGACCTCCGGGGCGCTCTTCAGCCAGTCGTCCATCAAGCTCAAGGACCCCGAAGAGGCCCATTTTTACAGGGTGACGCTGACGGGGGAGACCTTCCAGAGCGTGGACGGCTTCGGCTTTGCGCTCACGCAGGCAAGTTGCTACAACCTTCTCAAGATGAGCGCCGAAGACCGTTCGGCCTTCCTGCGGGAGATTTTCTGCACTACCAAGGGAATGGGCTCTTCGCTCATCAGGGTGTGCATCGGCGGTTCCGATTTCTCGCTGGATGAATTCACCTGCTGCGACACTCCTGGGATTGAGAACTTTGCAATGCATCCGAGCGACGTGCAATATCTGTATCCGGTGCTGGACGAGGTCATGCGCATCAATCCCGACGTCAAGATCATCGGATCCCCGTGGAGCTGCCCCAGGTGGATGAAGATAACGGAAAACGGCGGCGCCGCTTACGACCGCTGGACGGCCGGGCGGCTCAATCCGGCATACTATAAGGATTATGCGGAGTACTTCGTCCGCTGGATCCTGGCTATGGAGCAGAGGGGGTATCCCGTTTATGCCGTTACCCTGCAGAACGAGCCCCTCAACCGCGGCAATTCCATGTCGCTGTATATGTCCTGGCAGGACCAGCGGGACTTCATCAAGCAGGGGATAGGTCCGGCATTCCGGGCAGCAGGCCTTACGACCAAGGTGCTGGTGTTCGACCACAATTACAACTACGACAACATCGCGGAGCAGAAGGATTATCCGTTGCATATCTTCGAGGATCCCGAAGCCGCGGCTTACGTGGCGGGTTCGGCCTGGCACAATTACGGCGGCTCAGTTTCCGTGCTCGACGGCATACATTCGGCATATCCGGACAAGGAGATTTACTTCACCGAGGCGTCGATCGGCGCCTGGAATTACAAGTTCGCGGACTGCCTGATCAACGATTTCCGGGACATCTTCCTGGGTACTTTGGGCCGGTACGGCAAGGGCGTGACGCTGTGGAACCTCATGCTGGACGACAAGGGACGTCCCAACCGTCCCGGAGGGTGTACTACCTGTTTCGGCGCCGTGGCGATATCGTCTTCGGACTATTCTCTGAAGGGTATCACCCGCAATTCGCATTACTACAATGTGGCGCATTGCTCAAAGGTGCTCCGCCCGGGGGCCGTACGCCTTGGCACCGAGGGCTTTACCGCCGCCGGACTGACGTACCAGTGGTACCGCAATCCTGACGGTTCGTATGCCTTGCTGCTGCTTAACGAGAGCAGCTCCGACGTGCAGGTGAACTTTGTGACCGACAAGTATTCCGTGGCCTGCAGGGTGCCTGCCCGGGCCATCCAGTCGGTGCTGTGGAGCGAGTGATTGCCTCTTAGCGGAGCGTTTGGTTCATCTTCCAGACGAAGGTAAACATTTAATTGCATTTTCACCAGAATGACCGTATCTTTGTACCCCCCAACCTCTCGCCTTGGTGGTGAAATGGTAGACACGAGGGACTTAAACATAAATTGAGTGCACGCTTTGAAAGGAGCGATGTAGAATGTCGTAAATTCAAGGAATCCTTAACGGGTAATGCCGATGGTAATCTTGAGCCAAGCCTCCGGAGGGAGGAAGGTGCAGAGACTAGACACGACACACCTAAAGAGATAATCTCCATGGTGAAGGAATAGTCCGGACCACAAACAAAGCGCAGAGATGCGCCCCGGTGGCGAAAGCCATAGTGGCAAGAAAATCCCTTGGCCCGAAACGGCCGTGCGGGTTCGATTCCCGCCCGAGGCACAACAAGACCTTGCAAGTTGTTGATTTTCAAACACTTTGTAAAGTCTTGTTTTTTGTATTCCCCAAATTTGGTCACTTTTGGTCACTGTTTTCTTCCTGACCAAAGAACCGGGAGACCGATAAACAGGAATTTATTCAGTCGGAATATCAGATTGAGTTACCTCAAAAATGAAACCTTCATAATGAAAGTTTTTACGTGGGTCCAGGCTACTCTCATATATGCAATGCGAGAGGTTGAATAACTCTTTATGAGTAGAAAACCGCCCCGTATATGTATAACTTTTCACAAAACGCAATTCTTTGTCCTGCCTGAAATACAAATCGACTTTCCCTTCTTGTATATTCTCGGCAAATTCCTCAATCACAATATCTTCGCTATTATAGAAGTGTTTTGTCTCCGCAATTGTCAAAAAATGTTCCGGCTCAATGGAATTGTTGTATTCAACCCAGTGGCAATTCGTTTGAAGATTTGACTCTATAACAAGCTCCTTATCCGTCCTGTTCCATATGGTCAGGTGACCTGCCCACTGAGGAGCAGGAGCGCAGCCGAAAACCATCCAAAAGGCAGCAAGTGTGATTAATCTTCTCATTGATGATTGCTAAATCTCGATTTATCTGAATGCCTCATATCACTTCAATGTAGAAACTCACCGGCCTGAAGCCGTCGTTGCAGCTGATCATGGCGCTCAGTGGATTCTTCATCCAGCCGTCGTAGAAGTTTCCTTCACCACGCGCCAGAGCCTCCACAAACTCCCTCATGGAGCCCCAGGCCGATGGACACATCCCTTCAGGACACCTGCCGTCAACTGAAATCCACTCCTGCCCCTCAGTCACATCGCAGGCGTGTTCGATAGGGTTCTCATATTTTGCCATCAAATCCGGATACGAAGCCTTCCTGATGGCCGTGATTCTGATTTTCATTGGGGCAAACTGTTAACGCCCGGGGAAGTGTTCCAGGAGCGTAGCATGAATGTTACGGATGAGAGTCGGGGTGATGTAGGGGACGAATAGGACTTTGCGGGTGTCGAGGGTGAGGTCGTAGCGGCCGAAGAAGCCGTAGGAAATCAGGAAGGAAAAGTTCTCGGCCAGGCATTCTTCCGGCACGCAGATGTAGTCGGTGTTACGGCCCATCA
>Ga0310690_10000192_pt1 | contig 145386 bp, 122 predicted proteins | sample AusTroGonzalo_MG_2_FD_207661 | JGI IMG/M metagenome (GOLD analysis project Ga0310690, IMG submission 207661) | Bovine rumen microbial communities from tropical cattle in Woodstock, Queensland, Australia - Gonzalo_04 (v2) (version 2) | ecosystem: Host-associated > Mammals > Digestive system >...
CGACGAGTACGCCGCTGACGGCACGACCATCACCTTCTACTACAATTCAGACAAGGTTTCCATCGTCGATCTGGGCACGGTTGCCGGAGAAGGCCTCGGCCCCATGAGCCTGCTGTCGTTCAGCACCTTCATCCCATCAAACATGTACTTCTGCATCGGCAATGACTGGAAGGAAGGCGCCTCCGGCAGCGGGATGGGCGCAGCCGCCGGTATAAGCGCGGACGATGCGCTGGCCATGGCTGGAATGGACCGGGCCGCGCTGGAAGCACAGATACGCGAGAGCCTGAAGGGAGAGAAGCTTCCGGAAGGGATGAGCATCGACGATATGGTCAATATGGCCCTTGGAGCTATGGGCGGCTCTGCCGGTAAGGATGGTGCCCGCGCCGGCTCCGGTGTCGCTGCCGCGCCGGCCAGCATTCTCCCCGCTCCGCCGAAATGCGCGAAGCCCTGGACCGACAGCGGCACACCTGACGAGCTTTCCTGCGGCGTCAGCCTCGCAAGCATCTCCATTACTGACAGGCAGGGCGTAAGTTCTCCCGTGCTGGCATCCTCCATGCCACAGGCAACACCCAAAAAGAAACTGCGCATCGACCGAGAGATTACCCAGGAAGGCGTAAAGCTTGCTATGGTGCGGTTCCTTGCCCAGTGCAAAGGCAAGTCCGCAGAGCAGATTGAGCGCAATATAATCCAATATGCCGACAGCCTCGGCTGGGCCCTCTTCACCGGCGCCATCACCGGCGAACTTGCCGAGAGCGCCATCGCCCGCTGCAGCGTGTATCCGCATCCGACGATACTGAACACCACCGGAACGATGCTCCTGGAGCTGGGCGAGCCCAAATACGCCCTCGAATACTTCGAGAAATCGTCGGAGTATCAGCCCAATTACGCCGAAGCCCTGTACGGACAGATCGAGTGCCATCTCGATATGGGCAACGAGGAACAGGCCCGCAAGATCGTTCCCAAGATTCTGGAGATGACGCCGAACGGCCTGCAGGACGGCCGCGCGTGGCTCTATAAGGCCCTGCTGGAGAAGAAGAAGGACAACCCGTTCAAGGCGGCAGACTACCTCTTCAAGTCCATCTCGTATGGTTACTTCGACCAGAACTCTGCCCTTATGCTCAGCTCTCTCCTAACGGAGCTTGATGCGGCCGAGATGGCGGCGGCCGAGCGCGACGGCGACTTCCTGAACCTGGTGGAATCTGTATTTACCGAGGAGAATCTGGACAATATCCGCAAGGGCATCACCTGGAGCCGCACGGAGAAGTTCGAGAGCGAGAAGGGCGATTTCACGGCCACTGGGGCAGGAAATCTGGAGAGCAACCGGGGGCTTAACAATAACTACGACGAGCAGTACACCAGAAAGAGTGAGTCTGCCTGGAGAAAATCCCAGGCGGCAATGGATGCAACTCCGGCCATCGGCCTGATCATGGCCATGGGACTCGACGGAATGGCGGAAAATGCCGATAAAATCTATGACACTGCCCGGGAACTCCCCAGCGTGAAAGGGAATGCCCGCGGAAGGGCCGCTGCCGCCAAGTTGAAACTGCCGGCCGCCGTGCGTAAATATACCGAGAACGGATACGCAAAAACTACCGCTGCCCTTGGCATGAAGTATGGCGTGAACGGTTTCTACATTCCGGACGACAGGGCCTTCTGGTGCCTCTGGGCGCTGGAACGCTACTACAAATACCGGCTGGATGCCATTACAAACACGTTCGGCGGGTACGACGAGGAGACGAATACCTTCCACGGCGTGCTCTGTTCGGGCTGGAAGACATGGATATCTGCGGACGTAGCAAGCGGCAAGAAGTATAATGATATGTACCTCTCCATGCAGAAACGGCACGAGGCTGCAGCCATTGCTCAGGGAAAGAAATGCGAGAAGGAGTGGGATGCCTGGGTTAAGGCGCACCCGGATGCTAGCGATTCGCTGTGGGCGAGGGCCGAAAGAAGGATTTTCCGTCCGTTACATCTCCTTGTCGGCGTAACTCAGCCGCTCGAAGTTCTGGACAATATCACCGCGCCCCAGGCTTCTGAGGAGCAGGGCCACTATATGGATTACTACAACAGCACTGTGCGGCCCATCCTGGCCGAATGGTGGGCGGACGTGTCCAGGTATTCCCTGTACTGCCTGGATCCTAATGTCGCCAAATATTTCTGGTTCCGCACCCTTTCCGATGTTTACGGAGAATACAGCGGTACATTCTTCTCCAAGGCTCTTGCAGGACAAAGTTTATACGAAACCCGGCAAAGGATTCTGCAACTGGAGGCGAAGCTCAAGAATGAGGCCTGGCGGGACGCCAATGCTGCTGCCAACGATTATTACCAGCAGATATTCGACGCGCGCGACGAGAAAGAATTCCCGAAAAACGCGATTGGCGGCCTCAGTGATTTCACTTTCGATATCAACCTGCCCTCCGGCACAATCCGCGTAGGTCTCGTGGACGGGCAGTTGGGCATGGACCTGGACACCGAGACGAAGTACTGGGAGAAAGTCTGGGCCGATTATGAAAGCCAGAAGACCGGACAGCCCGTAAAGGCGACCGGTACGGACAACGCTGCCGTAAAGGGCTTCATCGACAATGTTATGGGCCAGTTGGGCGCCAGCGTTTCCTGGACCGATGCGCTCGAGCAGATACTGGATTATTCCGGTTACGGCGAGCTCGGCAAGGCGCTCAAGATAGCAGGTCCGCTGGATATGGCGATGAAGGCACGGCAGGGCAAGCTGATCGAGACTACAGACAGCCAGCGGCACGGTGGATGGGTCCGCGACGGTGCAGGCAACCTTCACCAGCGCAATATCACCAGCCGCTCGACAGACTTCAACGGCGTATTCAAATTTACAGACGAGATCCATCAGGCCGGAAAAATCAGTCGGCGCAAGTTAATGGCAACCTACAACAGCGGCGGCCTCTTCAGTGTCTCCGCCGGAGGCTTCTCCCCTAAACACAGATAATCATGAAACGGTTTATAATCATAACTTTATCTATCCTGCTCGGCCTGACCGCCGGGGCTCAGGACGTGCAATGGATGAACATCACCGCGCTTAACTACGCGGCGACAGGCGGCACCGATAACCTGAATACTTTGAAGCAGTATATACTGCTCCGCGAAGATTCCCTGTCGGAAGACTCACCGCTCTATCAGGACCTTAAAACGTTTACGGATGAGTTTATGCAGATGCAGGTGAATGCTGCTACGCCGGGAAACCTTAACCAGTTCGACGAGAACATCGCCGCCATCAGGCAAATGATGAAGGATCACCCGGAAATGGCAGATCAACTGAAAGAGGCGCTCAAGGAAGCAGAATCTGCGCGTGCCGAGGTTGCCGGATATGCCAATCCGGACATGAAGTCGCTCTCGGTGGATCCTGTAAAGATCCTCAAGGAGATGAAGGCTTTAGCCATAAACAAGAAGGCATATTCCGCATGGCGTGACATGGGCCGCGGGAGGTATGCCGTGACCGAGGCTCCGGTTTACGGCTCCGTATTCGAAGGGGACGGCCGTCAGGACATCATTCCGGACGAGAGCAGATACTCCTGGGGCGTCATTGACACCGCCGGCAAACAAATCATCGAGCAGAAATACGACCGTATCTTTGATTTCTGGGCAGAACACGACATCATCTTCCTGTCCTGTCTGGATAAAAAGGGAAATGTGTGCGCCGGCGCGGCAGGCTACGACGGCCGCATTCGGATACCCTTTGATTATGAGGGGTTGAGCAGCTGGAACCTCGATTCGAAAGTGGCCGCAATGTACAAGTCCGACAAAGTCGGAATGGTCAGCTTCGACGGCAAAGTACTTCAGCCCTGCGTGTACGTGTGGACGTATCCTCAAGGCGAATGGCTGGTCCGTAAGGAAGAAAACGGTCCTATGGGTGTCGTCGGTCCGGACGGCAGCCTGGTTATTCCGCTCAAATATGATGATTACTGGAGCTGTGAAGGCGGTGAACTCAAGTTCTGCCGCACCGACGGCCGCCTCGACGTCTATAATTCCGAGACCTACAAATTCATCCGCACGGAGGACAAGCCCGCGGATCCGGTGGATTAAAGGTATCACGGTTGATATCTGCTAATCGACACAATAACACCATATTCCATGAAAAGAATCATACTTCCCCTGACCACACTGCTGCTGGCAAGCAGCGCCATCAACGCGCAGAACCTGATCGTCCACGACGTACGCGACCTGGTAGAGGACGTGAACGCTCCCAAATTTGCCGTTTTTACGGAAGAATACTACAATAGCTCTGAATGGTTTGCCCTCTCTCAGCGCATAGAGAGTTATAGTTATGCCAAGGCAGCCGAGGAAATGAGCCGGGAGATCGTTCAGGCGAAAAAGGATATTGCAGAAGCCAAAGCACGCGGGGAGAATGTAGAATTCATGGAAGAAATAGTGCGCACCCGGGAGGAGGCCGTTGCAGCATACAAGGCGGTGGGAGGCGGGCTTTCCGGCCAGGATCTGATGAAAGAAGTGCTCGGCCATGCCATCGGCGGACGCCTGTTCTATGGGGCTGACCTGGCCTTCCTGGATTATGCCAAGGTGCAGGGGAAGCCGTATAAAGAGGATCCGGATGATTTCAACGTCTGGGGTGTCATGGATTCCAAAGGCAAGATTATTATCCCGTTCCGTTACCAGGATATCTTCACCAATTATAACCGTGAGACCGGTGACCGCCTGCCCCTCATTTTCGGCATCCACGAAATCGACCGATGGAGAGACAAGTGGGAAATTGATGTCTACAAACTGGACGGCTCGCTGGCCACAAAACAGAAATACGCAGGCGTCTATGTCTTCGAAGACCATGTTGTCGGCGTACATTTCCTCGACGGCGGATGGGGCCTGATGGACAAGGACTGCCGCATCCTCACCGCGAAGAAATACAAGAAGCTCGACTGGAACACGAACAACTTGATCGACGCCTCCCAGGGCAACTTCATCTACGGTGAGCGAGACGGCGTCAATTACATCCTCTCGCCGAAGGACGGCTCCGAAATCGGCACTTTCAAGTTTGATCCCGGCGTCAGTCACGAAGTCAGCTACTATCCCGGCAAAGATCCCCGGAAGAAATGATTATGAAAAAGTTAGCTCTGTTATTGTTTGCCACGGCGCTGTCAATTTCGGCCCTGGCGCAGAATGTGCGTGTATCCCAGCCTCTGGCCGATGCCCTTGGTAGCGGAAAATACTACATGAGGCTGAAGATGCAGAGCCTGGACTTCGGTGACAACGATGATGCGGCATCCGCTGCACAGATGGAGAGCATGATGAGCCGGATGGAGACGGAGATGGCGTGCAATGGCTCGTCGGCAATGATGCGGGTGAATATGAGCGGCGCGAGCATGGTGACGCTCTATGCGAACGGGCAGGCCTTCCGGCTCAATGAGGATGCACATACCTACGAAACCATGCGGGGTCCTGCCGGTGCGCCGGGAGCCATGAAACTGACGTTCAGGCAGCAGGGTGAGTGCAAGGTGGACGGCCAGCCTTACTATTACGACGAATACACTTTCGAGGGCGGTCCGGTGACCTTCTACTACAACAGTGCCCGCGTTGCAATCATCGACCTTGGGCACGGACGCGGAGGCGCTATGGCGCTGCTTGCTTTCAGCGCATGGATTCCCGATCATATGTATTTCTGCCTCGACAGCCGCTGGAAGGGATCCGGTTCTCCCGCTCCGCCCAAATGCGCCACGCCGTGGAAGGATGACACGAAGTTCGAAGAACTCGCCTGCGGGGAATCCCTGCGCACCCCCTTCCGGATTACGGACAAGCATGTTATCAAGGAGCCCGTATGGCTTTCGCAGTTCGGTACCTCGGCTCCTGCCGTGAAGCCGCGCACGGGCGCCTATACGATAGAAGGTGTTGAGGAGGCCCTGGCGGAGATTACGAAGAAACTGGAAGGCAAGAATGACGAGCAGGTCGAACGCAACGTGATCGATGCCGGTACGAAGGACATGGCCGCCGTGGTGGCGGGAAAGGTAACCCCGGACCTGACGGAGAACGCCATCGCCCGTGCATTCCTCTGCCCGCATCCAATCGCCCTGAACGATGCCGCCACTCTGCTCATCTGCGGCGGCAGCTACGACGAGGCGACGGTCCTTCTGGAGGAGGCCGTCAAGGAAGACCCCAGGAATCCTTTCATCGTGGCCAATCTGGCGGAGTGCTACCTTGAGAAGGAGAATCCCCACAAGGCACAGCAGGTAATCGAAGAGGTTATTGACGAGTGCCCCCGCGGCGAGCTGCATTCCCTGCTGGCGATGTCGCTGCTGGCTCAGGATGAATTCTACAAGGCTATCGACGAGTTCTGTATCGCCCTTTCCTATGGCTTCTGCGACAATATCATGGCCAGCTATTTCTGGAATACCATCGCCGCCATGCGCGAGGGCGTGGCCGACGAGGATATGCATTCTATGGCCATTCGAACGCTCAACCGCATCTATACCGAGGAAAACCGTGTCCTGCTGCGGCAGGCCGTAATGCGCGACGCTGAGGAATGCTTCAACGACGCAGGCACGTTCAATTTCAGCTGGACATTCACTCCGGAATCCATCGAGCCGATGTACAAGTCGCTGGGCGAGAACGCCGACGCCGTCCGGAAGACGCTCGCAGGCTACGAAGACAAGTTCAAGTCGGCGCTGCTGCGCTCGAACGCCTGGCGGATGTGCAGTTCTGAATTAGACCCTCTGGATGCCCTCGAAGGAGGAGAAAGCTATGGCGACCTGACCTATTCCGCCCGCTTCTGGGCCCTGTGGATGCTGGAGGCCTATTACCTGCTTAACATCGAATACGTCGACGAGCAGTATACCTACCATCCCGAAGGCGATATCAACAAGCCCCGGGAGGGATGGTGTCCGAAGGAATTCACCGCCATGGACGCTTTCATCCTGCAGACCAACGACGACATGTTCCGTAGCATCAAGGACCTCAACGAGCAGAAAGAAGCGGCGGAGAAGAACATCAACAGCCCCCTGGCACTGGCCAAGCTGGAATATGAATACACGCAGCGCGAGTTCGACATCACCAAGAAGGGCCATCAGTCCATTGTCGGCCGGGAGATGGAGTATTACAACAAGTTCATCAAGCCCGCGATGGAAGACTATTGGGAGACAATCAACGATCTCGTCCCATACATCAATGACCAGCAGTCGCGCAACTATTTCGTCTATCGTGCGAAGTATGAGATCCTGTCTCGCTACCGCGAGTCCTACAAGACCGGCGCCTACCATGGTTCCATGATAAATAATGTCCGCTACAATCTGGATTATACCCGGGAGATGTACATCGTGTATCTCAAGGAAGCCAATCAGCAGAAGGAGGCGGAGCGCCTGGAACATCTGGCAAAGGTCGAGGAGGAAAAGGCCCGCCTGCAGGAAATGAAGGACACTGGCGAGGAGCCGCTGAAGAATTTCAAGAAGGGATTCCAGATTCCCAACTTCTCGATTTCCGTTGGAGATCAAGATATCCACGGCGCCACCACGTCGGTCGGCGTCCGGGACGGCCATTTCTTCTATGAGCGGAGGGATAACAAAACCGGCGTTACGCAAGGCACACTCTACGGCGTGGGCGACTACACCCGGGTGGTGGACACCTACTATGTCAACGGTCGTGCCGGACAGCAGCGGCAGTGGGAACAGAACAAGGCCTCACTGGACCGCCAGGCAATAGGAGAGAAACTGGCCGGCAAGATCCCCATCGTCGGGGATTACGCGGACTATGCCGTCAATGCCGTCAACAACACCTATTCTTCCCCTATCGACTTCAACAACCAGAACGAATACACCTTCCAGTACGATAAGAAGGGCAATCTGCTGCGCGTGGGCCAGCGGACGACGTCCACCGTGTCGTCGAACCTGGCCGGTCCCATTTCGGCAACCACTATCACCGACCGGAGCCGCCACTACGGCGGCGCCGTCACCGGCTCCGTGGTGCACCAACATAGTTATATTACCGTATCCCCCAGCAAGATCTTCAAGATCAACATAGACGGCGGACGGGCCCGGTGATGATTATCAGCAACTTACACACACTGACCTGGTTGATTTTTACCAGGTCAGGATTGATAAGTCAGTCTTTGACCGGACGGACGGGCAGGCCGTTCTCACGGTACAGGCCATAGCAGTCCGTATGGCCGAAACGCATCGCATCACCCTGCCTGCGCTCGTGCCATTCTATGGCATCCTCACTGCCTTCAGGGGTACCTGATGCAAGAGCCATCGATGCCGTCCAGCACCAGGGATAGTTTGACTCCTGGATCTTGTCGCCCACATAGTAACCGGTCTTAGGGAAATCAATGCTGTTGCCGTTGGGGCCGGTGACAGTCACGAGCCCCGGCTTGTCATAACTGAATGTGCATTTTGTGAAGAGTTCCATTGCCTCTGCGCGGGTGGGCATGCGCCATCCTTTGCCAAGGGCTGCCGTTGCAGCGTCATCCTCGGACTGAAGGACAATTAGTTTGTCTGCAGTTCCCGAACTGGCGTGGCTGTCCTCGGTGGAGTATTTCTTGACTTTGTATCCATCCTTGAACTTGTACGTATCCCCGTTGTAAACCGTTTTGGCTTCAGTCTCGCCCCAGGCGTAATAATTGCCCGGTTCAGAGGCATCCTTGGCGCCCAGGTTGGTCTTTGCCCATTTGACGCTGAGGCCTAGATCCACGGCATCGGAAGCGGCTACGGAAGTCTTGGTTTCGGCAGACTTGCCATTGCTTTTCGTGTTGGAATTGCCGCCGCAGGAAACCATTGCCAGAGCGGCCACACACATAAGGATGAGTGCAAATCTTTTCATGATAATCGTTTTTTATATTATTCGGGTTTATCCCATTCAAATGCCTTTACAGAGGTGTCCCAGCCCTTGATTTCGAAGGTGGCGTTCCTGGACTCCTTTTTCTTGTCCAGATAGTTGACGAACTTGTAAACTATCTTGGTGGCCTCGTCGACCCAGTAATCGGCCTTGACTACAAAATCGTAATCGTAGCGGGTGCATTCAACACCGAGGATTGTTTCTTTGTCTGATGTTGCCTCGCCATATTTCTTACAGTTGCCAGCAGGGACGCCGGCATCAAACAGGACGTGGCATTCGGAGTTCTTGGCAAACCCGGCGAAATTCAAGTAGCTCTCATCACCGCTGGTAAGAAGATTGGTCCATTTTACGGTGCCGTCTTCCTGTAAGGCACCTCCGAAGGCCTTCAATGTCTTTCCGTCTTTGTCAAACTGGCAATACAGATATAATACATAGCGAAAGCCCCTGTTCTCATAGAACCATTCATTCCCCAATTTGATGAGCTTAATATCTTCTTCCGCCGTGTTGTACGAAGGCTGATTCTTCATCTCAATCTTTACATTGAGAGGGAATGTTGCAGCCAGGACCTTAGGGTTCATTGTCTGGTCGGTCTGTTCTGTCTGTTCATTACCGTTGCCATTACCATTTTCATCCCCGTTCCCGTTGTCGTCGGGGCCTGTAATTATTTTACATGTCGCAAACGTTGAGACTCCGGCCAGGAGCATGATTGCCATAAATATTTTCTTCATGTCTTATGTGTTTTGGTTAGATATGCTATAGGAGTTTATGTGCCACCGCTTTCATCAACATTTCTCCGGTTGTGGCGGCATTGAATTTCATCTTCAGTCGCTGCCGGTACCACTTGATAGCCGGAAGGCTGAGGTTGAGAGCCTCCGCTATTTCCGTGCTTTTCTTTCCTTCCGCCAGCATCTTCAAAACCCTCTCTTCTTTGGCGGTCAGGACAATCTCGTCGTAGAATAAATCTTCCATTGGCTTTGGATTAGTATCCGTGTACAAAGTTCGTGAATCCCAATCACTTCAGAATTATACAAAAGTATAAAAATGAGGCCCGGTTGTCGGTTTTTCACCCCCGGGAATCCGAAATTGCGGCGGTTTTGCTAATTTTGTCCTGCGATGAAACGACTTGTCTTCACTCTTTTTTTGATATCATTTTGCGCCGCTCCGGCCAGCGCCCAGTACAACGATCACCGTGACCGGAAACTCGACTCCCTGGAGAATGTTGTGGCGGGATGGACGCCGGAACGTCTGGCCAAAGCACCGTATAAGACCAAAGCCGACGTGTGCCTGGCTTTCTCGCAATTGATGTACGGCTATGAACGTATCAACCCGGACCGATCCATGTATGCGGCACGAAGGGCCTATGCCCTGGGCAATGAGCTGCAGTCTCTCTATCAGCCCTATCTGGCATCCAAGTTTATCGGCCAGCTGTTCTACAACAAGGAGCAGTACGACAGTACCATCTTCTACTATCAGGTCGCTCTGGAATACCTGGGCCGAATGGCCGCAGGCGAGGCCGGGCCGGACAATCCGGAGGGCTATCCGCAGGAAAAAATAGACGATGCCGCCTCCAGCCTGTACGGCAATATAGGCAACCTTTACTATGAAATCGACTCCCTGCAGCAGGCTATGGACTACTACGCCAGGGCCGGAGAGATCTTCAGGAAATACGATTGGAAAATCAGCAGCGCCATCCTGGAGCACAATATGGGAGACATCTGGGCCGACGAAGGCGACTATACCAAAGCCATCGAGTGTTACAATGCGGCCATCCGCTACGCACAGGAAGAGGGAGATTCACTTTGGGTGGCTTCTCCCAAACTGGGACTCGGCGCCCTGTATATGAGGCAGGGAAAGGTAACAAAAGCTCTGCAGTATCTTGGTGAAGCGGACGAGTACTACTCCAGACATGAGGATCAGGAGTATTATGACAGAATCGCCACACTGAACATTATGGGCCAGGCCTACCAGACGCAGAAGCGGCAGCGGACGATGCTGGCGCTGGCATTTGCGGTGCTGGCACTTGCCCTCCTGTTCCTGTTGGCCCTCACGCGCCGGGCAATCAGATTAAAGAAAGAGAATGACGCGGCCGACGAAGCCATCGGCGAGGCGCTGAGCGACCTGGAAATGAACGATTCCCTGTCCATACTGAGAACGGAACAGAAGGTTGAACTGAGCCGGGGCGAACAGGAAATCCTCCCCATGATCGCCGAGGGCCTCACCAGCAAGGACATTGCCAAACGCCTCTTCCTCACCGAGCAGACCATCAAATGGCGCCGCCAGCGCCTTCTTGCAAAGTTCGACGCCAAGAACACCGCTGAAATGCTCTCCAAAGCCCGCGAGCAGGGCCTGCTGTAACCAGGACACTGGGGAAGCCTCACCACCCCGGATTTGCAGTTTCAGCAGATTTTTGTCAAATTTGCGTTACGATTATTTCCCATTTTTACCGGGGTTATGAAATACAGGATAAACCGCATTGTTTTCACCGCACTTGCCGCATTTTTCTTTTGCGCCTGCGGGCATCCAGTCAGTAATATCGGCCAATATCCGGGCAATCCGGAGGAGAATTTCGCACCCACCCTTGTGCCTGCCGGCAATGAATACAGGAACCTCGCGCTGAACCGTGCTGCGCTGCAGTCATCGGCCCTGGATGTGGAGCAGGCGGCGCAGCTTGCGACTGACGGCCTGATGGTGGATGAGGCCTCCTTCCGCAGTGCCTGGAAGAGCGCATCGGGCAGTAACGAATGGATTGAGGTGGATCTGGGAGGTCCGGCAAAGCTGGACAGGGCGGTTTTCCATTGGATCAACGCACCCGTGGCCGGCCAGCTGCTGCTGTCCCGGGACGGGAAAAAGTGGAAGAAAGCAGGTCCGCTTGCCACGGAGATGTCCCTGAAGGGCGTAAAGGCCCGCTATGTCAAGGCCGTTCTGGACGCAACGGCCGACGGAGAACCCTTCGAACTGGAAGAATGGGAAATCTTTGGCCGGGGCGGCGTAGTCCCCGAACCCAAACCGGCACCCGCACGCAGCGGGATGGAGCAGGAACTCGCCGGCGGCAACTGGAAACTGGTGCGGGCGTCTGCTCTCCAGGATACTACCGGGCTGGGCGAGCGCCTTTCATCAAAAGGCTATGACGACAGCTCCTGGATGGTGGCCACGGTGCCGGGGACGGTTCTGGCCTCCTATGTTAACGACGGTGCTGTCCTTCACCCGAATTATCAGGACTGGCAGCTGTTCATTTCGGACTCATACTTCCACAGCGATTTCTGGTACAGGGATGTATTCGAGGCGCACCCGGACACACCCCGCCAGTTCCTGCAGTTCGACGGAATCAATTACAAGGCGCGTATATATCTCAACGGACAGTATCTAGGCGGTATCGAAACGGCTTTCGACGCCGCCCGCTTCGACGTTACGGGGCTTCTGGAAGACGGAGACAACTGTCTGGCTGTCAAAATCGTATGCAATCCGCATTACGACAGGGCGCGGGTGCAGGATGCCTTCTGGCCGAACCTGAACGGAGGTGCCCTGGGAGCCGACAATCCCACCATGCACGCCACTATAGGCTGGGACTGGTTCCCCTCCGTCAGGGGCCGTAACATAGGCATTTACGACAAGGTTTATCTCCGCTACACCGGCGATGTGACGGTGGACGATCCCTTCGTTCGGACCGAACTTCCGCTGCCGGATACCACTAAAGCCTTCGTGTACGCCAGCGCCGTCCTCACAAACCATTCCGACAAGCCCGTTGAGGGTGCGTTCACGCTGCGTTTCGGCGAGATGACGCTGGAGCGTTCCGAAATGCTGGAGCCCGGTGAAAGCCGCCAGGTGAACTTCGACCCCGCCGTTCTGGAGAACCCCCGCCTGTGGTGGCCCAACGGTTACGGGAAGCAGGAGCTGTACCCCGTCTCATTCAGTTTCGGGGAGTCCGACAGCGTCGCTTTCTTATCCGGCGTGCGGCAGATAGACTATGAGATGCTGCCTTATCAGCCTGTTGGAAAGCTCAAATTCAGGAGTCGGGACGAAAAGCAGCGGCTGAGCCTGTATGTGAACGGCCGCCGTTTCGTGGGCTTCGGTGGCAACTGGGGCTATCCTGAACACTTGCTAAATTACCGAAGCCGGGAATATGACATCGCTGTAAGCTATCACGCCGCGCAGAACTTTACCATGATACGCAACTGGGTGGGCATGACGGACAACAAGGCCTTTTATGAGGCTTGCGACCGCTACGGCATTCTCGTATGGCAGGACTTCTGGCTGGCTAATCCCTACGACGGGCCGAATCCCGAGAATCCGGACCTTTTCAACGAGGTGGCCCGCCGATATGTGCGGCGCATCCGCAATCACCCCTGCATAGGCTTGTATGTAGGCCGGAACGAGGGCTATCCGCCGGTGGAGATCGAGATCTATCTTGCCGATATGGTGCCTCAGGAGCACCCGGGAGCCTATTTTATTCCGCATTCCGGCGCCGACGGAGTCAGCGGCGGCGGACCTTACCGCTATCAAACGCCCAAACGCTTCTTTTCCGAGCACAGCCAGGACAAGATGGTGAGCGAACGCGGAATGCCCACGGTGATGAATATCGAGAATCTCACCAGGGCGCTTGGCGCAGAGAACGTCGAGCCCGTAAATACTATGGAGCATCCCAACAGTATGTGGGGCATGCACGACTATACGCTTGGAGACCCGAACGGCAGATGGTCGGCCCAGCGCTGCACAACCTTCAACAACGCGCTGAAAAGGGGGTTTGGCAAGCCTTCATCCGCCCGCGAGTTCACCGCCAAGGCCCAGTGGCTCAATTACGAGGGCTACCGTGCCATCTTCGAGAGCCGGAGTGTGTACCGGCGCGGGATACTGCTGTGGATGAGCCATCCCGCCTGGCCTTCGATGGTGTGGCAGACTTACGACTATTTCTTCGAACCCACGGGCGCATTCTTCGGTGCCATGAAGGCCTGCGAACCGGTACATATCCTGTATAACCCGGTGAAAGACAGCGTTGTAGTGGTGAATTACCACGCTGGAAACCTGTACTCCCTGACGGCTACGGCACGCATCCTGGACATGTACGGGAAGGAGATATGGACACGCTCGATGTCGCTGCCGTCCCTCCCCGAGGACAGCACCGTGTACTGCTTCCAGCCGGAAATACCGGAAGGCATCACCGATGTCTATTACATCAGACTGGCCCTGACGGCAGCCGACGGGACCGTGCTCTCGGACAACTTCTACTGGCAAGGAATTGAGGAAGGCAACTGGCAGGCCCTGCAGACGCTTCCGAAGGCCAGGCTGTCCACCCATAGTACCGCTGTCGGCAAGGGCCTGTACAGAGTAAGGGTGGAGAACCGGGGTAAGGCGCCTGCCCTGATGGTGCGTCTCAAGGCGGTAGATACCCGTACTCGCGACCTGGCCCTTCCGGTCTGGTACTCAGACAATTACTTCTCCCTCATGCCGGGCGAAAGCAAGGAGGTGGAAGTGCGTGTGGATGCTTCAAACCAAGATAGTCGAATTAGCTTTGAAACCCTATAATCAATAATACCGATGCGTAAACTCCTGATCCTGACAATAGCCATAGTGCTCCCGTCCCTGCTTTGTATCACTCCTCTCGATGCAAAGAAACCCCCGCGTAAGAAAGCCTATGTTCACACGGTGGTGGAAATCCCAGCCGTGGAGCCTCAGGTTATTGCAGTGCAGACCGCAAACAGTTCCCTGGTGATGCAGGTGGATGGCAAGGGCGTACTGCGTATGTGCCATTACGGAGCGCTGGTGCAGGATCCGTCGCAGTTCCTCAGTTATTCCGACGGCTATATCTGCGACAACGATCCCGGCCCCCTGGCATATCCCTCTGCCGGCGGCATGTTCACCTGGCGCCCGGCGCTCGAAGTCAGGTATGCCGACGGAAGCTGCAATACCGAGCTGTATTTTACTGGCTGCGAGGTGAGCGGACGGAAGACGGTTGTGCACCTGAAGGATTATGTTACCGCACTGACGGTGGACCTGGTCTATGAGGCTTTTGCGGATGAGGACGTAATCGTCTCTCATACAGAGATTTACAACGGCAGTAAACAGGCCGTGACGCTGACGGGTTTCGCATCTTCCTACATGGTGCTGAATGCCCGCGAGTACCTGCTGACCCACTTCCACGGCTGGTGGGCGGGGGAGATGCAGGTTGACCGTGAGATGCTGGGGCACGATACCAAAGTGCTGGAGAGCCGCAGGGGAGTGCAGAATACCCAGATCAACAATCCGTCCTTCCTTGTCAGCCTGAATACTCGCGAGTGGAGCGAGACCAGCGGAGAAGTGGTAGCCGGCGCCCTGGCGTGGAGCGGCAACTGGCAGATTGCCCTGGAACAGCCTCAGACCGGCCTGCTGAACATATCCGCCGGCATGCATCCGGCATCATCGGCGTATCCGCTGAAGGCGGGGGAGAGCTTTATCACGCCCGACATGATTTATACCTGGTCCGGCAACGGCGCAGGCCAGGCTTCCCGCAACCTGCACCGCTATGCCCGCCGGCATCGCCTCTACGGTGGCTCCAAGGTTAATCCCACACTGCTCAACAGCTGGGAGGGGGCATACTTCAGTTTCAAGACCAAAACCCTCACCGACATGATAGACGATGCCGCGGATATGGGGCTGGAGATGTTCGTGCTGGACGACGGATGGTTCGGCAGCGACTATCCCCGGAACGGGGACGCCGCCGGCCTTGGCGATTGGGAACCGAATCTGAAAAAGATCCCCGAGGGCATAGACTATGTCGCCTCCTACGCTCACAGCAAAGGGCTTAAGTTCGGCATCTGGATCGAGCCCGAAATGGCGAATCCTGAGTCCAACCTGGCAAAGCAGCATCCTGAATGGCTGGTGCAGAGCCCCGGCCGTGAGAACTATACCAGGCGGAACCAGTGGATACTGGACCTCTCCAATCCGGCGGTCCAGGACTTTGTCTTCGGCGTTTTCGACAACACCATGAAACTGTCTCCTTCCATCGATTATATCAAATGGGACTGCAACCGCCTGGTGATGAACTTCGGCAGTTCATACCTGGGAGAGGAGCAGGAGCGCTTCTATATCGACTACATACAGGGGCTCTACAAGGTAATGCGCCGCATACGCGAACGCTATCCCGACGTAATCGTCCAGTGCTGTTCCGCCGGCGGTGCACGCGTGGACTACGGCGCTCTGCAGTGGTTCGACGAGATATGGGCCAGCGACAACTCGGATGCCATCTGCCGCAACTATATCCAGTACGGCACTTCGCTTATCTATCCTGCCTGCATAATGGGCGCACACGTCTCCACGGTGCCCAATCACCAGACAGGCAACATCACCCCGCTCAAATTCCGCTTCGACGTGGCCTGCTCCGGCCGCCTCGGCATGGAACTTCAGCCAAAGACGCTTTCGCCCGACGACAGGGCACTGGCCGACCGCTGCATCCGCTCCTACAAGAGCTGGCGCGACCTTGTGTTCGAAGGGGATCTGTACCGTCTCGCTTCACCTTACGACGGCACCCACTACGCCCTAATGTACGTCAGCGAGGACAAGTCGCGCGCCGTGGTGTTTGCCTATTGCCTGAAATACATCACCGGTCTTACCGCAAGTCCCGTTTTCAAGCTGGACGGTCTTGACCCCGCCCGCCGTTACAGGGTTACGGAGCAGAATGTGGATGCTTCCTGCTGGTGGGGCGACGGCCAGGTCTTCAGCGGGGAGTTCCTTGCTGCCGGAGGCTTCAATCCCCGCCTGAACAGGCCCCTTACGTCGGCAGTCTTCTATCTGGAAGCTGAACGGTAAGGATTTTCGCATTTAGTGCAGGGAGCCGGTTTTCCGACTGAATAAATTATTATATTTGTAGTCTATGCGTAAGGTGCGTGTACTATTAATCGCCTTGATGCTCGCGGTGGGATGCCATAGCGGGCAGGAGTCCGGCTCCAATGCCGGTGCCCCGGAGTTGTTGCGCGCCGTGCCTTCAGACGCTCTCGCAGTCGGGTTGTTCAACCGCTGCGACCGGGCCCTGGACCGCATGCTGGACTCTACCAACGTACTCAACAGTCTGCCATTAGGGGAATTGCGTAAGCACAAGGCAGTGGTCGCACTGTGCGACGTGGGTACGGTAGTGCCGCTGCTCATCATCCAGACAGGCAAGGCGGAGCCCGGAGAAGGCCTGCGTGCCGCTGCAGACACCCTGCCGCAGACAGCAGCCCTGGCAGCTCAGGCCGACAGCCTCCAGCTCTTTTCTGAACAGGTAGCCCTGGACAGGCACAGCGCCCTGCTGATAAGTCCGTCGGCGACCATCATAACCGTTGTCAGGAGGCATCTGTCCACCGAGACATCCATACTCGACGCCCCGCACTTCGACCAGGTTCTCGCAGCCTCCGGGGGCGCGGAAGCGATAGTATGGCGCAACAGCGGCGCCGCCAAGCTTTTCCCCTTCGAACTTTGCGGCATTTCCCGCAAACAGCTCGGCTCTTTCCTGAAGGGAGCTGCGGAGTGGACCATAGCCAGGGGCGACAAGCTTCAGACAGTACAGCCTCAGACAGATAATTATTTCAGCAATTTCCTCAAGGCCGCCGGAGACGGCCGCAGCATGCTTGCAGAGGCCTTCCCGGAGAGGTCGGAACTCATTATCGACCTTCCGGTTGCGGACGCAAAGCAATGGCGGCAAGCCTATGAAACCATGCTGGACGCCCGTGTGGAGCTGGAGAGCTATAACAAACGTATAAAAGCTCTCAAGAAGTCAACCGGCAAGAGCCCCCTGGACTGGGAAAAGGAACAGGGGATACAGGAAGTCGTATATGTAGTCACCAAAGACTATAGCCTTAATATGATACGCACTGCGAAGGCCCTTAAAGGCCCCAATAAGAACTCGGACGTGCAGGTCAACCCATATACGGGTTTTGTCAACGCCCTTTACGGAGCCCCGTTCAACCCGTCCGACTCCTGTGTCGTACGCAGGGGACACTGGCTTGTGAGCGGGCCCCGCGCAGTGCTGGATACCCTTAAACTCGAGAACCGGAAAAACTGGCCTGCAATGGCGTCGGCCATAGTCCAGATTCCCGGGGAAAGATTAACTTGCAACCAAGAAAACTTTATACTATGGCAGGATTCCAATCGGTAAACAAAATGCTCGAAAAGAGCTTCCGGGAGAATTGGGACCGCTCGGCTCTGTCCAATTATCAGGGAGTTACCCTGAAGTATTGCGACCTGGCCAAGCGAATAGAATATTTGCATTTGTGTTTTGAGTCCTGCGGACTCGAAAAAGGCGACAAGGTCGCCATCTGCTCCAAGAACCAGGCGAACTGGGGAGTCTGCTTCCTTGCGGCCATGACCTACGGTGCCGTTCCCGTGCCCCTTCTGCACGAGTTCAAGCCGGAAAATATACATTTCCTTGTCACCCATTCCGAGGCCAAGGTGTTCTTTGTAGACGAGGCCATCTGGGAAGGCCTTTCCGAGGTGGAGATGCCGGACGTAAAGGTGTTCGTACAGATGTCCACCCTCAAGTATCTCTTCGCTCGCGAGCCGGCCATGGTCGAGGCCAGGGAGAAGCTGCCCGAGACCTTCCGCCAGAAGTACCCCGACGGCTTTGGCAAGGACGACATCCATTATTATGAGGACAGCCCCGAGGAACTTGCGCTAATCAACTATACCTCAGGCACATCCGGGTTCTCCAAAGGGGTTATGCTCCCTTACCGTTCGCTTTGGTGCAACATCCGTTTTGCCGGCGAGACCGCAGAGCCCCAGATGAATAACGAGTCCCACATGGTGTCCCTGCTGCCTTCCGCACACATGTACGGAATGATGTTCGAGTTCCTTTTCGAGATGACAATTGGAGCCCACGTCCACTTCCTCACACGCGTGCCCAGCCCAAAGGTCATAATGAAGGCCTTCTCAGAGATCCATCCGGACGCGATTATCGCCGTGCCCCTGATCATAGAAAAGGTTTACAAATCCCAGATCAAGCCCATAGCCGACCATAACAAGACATGGCTCCGCATCCCCATCGTGGACCAGATAGTCTATGCCAAAATACGCGAAGGGCTTATCAACGCCTTCGGAGGCAATTTCGAGGAGATTATCCTCGGCGGCGCCGCCTTCAACCCGGAGGTGGAGCAGTTCCTGCGCAAAGTAAAGTTCCCGTTCACCGTAGGTTACGGTATGACCGAGTGCGGCCCCATTATCACCTACGCCCACTGGAACCGTACCAAGAAGGGCTCCTGCGGCTACGCCATCCCCGGCTGTGCCATACGTATCGATTCGCCCAATCCCTACAAGATTCCCGGCGAGGTGCAGGTAAAGGGCGACAACGTTTTCCTGGGTTATTACAAGAACCGCCAGGCCACTAAGGCATCCTTCACCAACGACGACTGGTTCAAGACCGGCGACATGGGCGTTATGGACAGCGACGGATACCTCTACCTACGCGGCCGCTCCAAGTGCATGATACTCGGCCCTTCCGGCCAGAACATCTATCCTGAGGAGCTGGAAGCGGTAATCAACAACGTGACCTATGTGGTTGAGTCTCTGGTGATTGAGGATAACGGCGGCCTCACCGCCCTCATCTATCCAGACTACCGTCTGGCTCAGACCGACGGCCTCGAGACCGACGAGCTTGAGAAGCGTATCACCGACTGCCTGCCGGAAATCAACAAGCAGCTGCCCGGCTACGCCCAGATACGCAAAATCGAGTTCATGCCGGAAGATTTCGAGCGCACTCCCAAGCGCAGTATCAAACGTTACCTTTACCAGCGATAGTTATGCTAAAATTCGATCAAAGATATATGGAGATGGCCGAAATCTGGGCCAAGAATTCCTACTGCAAGCGCCGTCAGGTGGGCGCCCTGCTCGTGAAGGACAAGATGATCATCTCCGACGGTTACAACGGCACCCCTTCCGGTTTCGAGAATGTCTGCGAGGAGGACGGGGTGACCAAGCCCTACGTGCTGCACGCCGAGGCGAATGCCATCTCCAAGGTCGCCAAATCCGGCAACAGCAGCGAAGGTGCTACTCTCTATGTTACTGCCTCGCCCTGCATCGAGTGCGCAAAACTCATTATTCAGTGCGGCATCAAGCGGGTGGTCTATAGGGACGAGTACCGGCTGACGGACGGTGTGGACCTGCTCAGGCGTGCAGGCATAGAAGTAGAAAAAGTAGATTGAAATGAGGCGGGACCACTTTATCGCGATTCTTGCGGGCGTTCTGCTCGGGGCGGCTCTCATGCTGTGTTTCCAGCGTATGAGCAACAACCGGCGTATGTATCGCACCACCGACCACGACTGGCGTAAGCTCAACCTCATTCTCCAGACTATAGACGAGAACTACGTCGATACCGTCGACCGCAAGAAGCTCACCGAGGCTGCAGTAATCTCCGTCCTGGCCAACCTGGACCCGCATTCCATCTATATGCCTCCCCGCGAACTCGAGGCGTCGGAAGAGGACCTGGCGGGCAATTTCTCCGGTATAGGCATTCAGTTCAACGTGCCCAACGATACCGCGGTAGTCATTGAAGTCATTCCCGGCGGCCCGGCGGAAAAGATCGGTATGCTTGCGGGAGACCGTCTGCTTAAGGTGGACACCACCGTCATTGCCGGAGTGCACTTCCCCCAGGACAGCATGGTACGCCGCATGAAGGGCCCCTCCGGCACCAAGGTGCTGGTCACGGTGAAGCGCGAAAGTGAGGTCATCCCCTTCGAAATCACCCGTGACAGGATACCTACCCACTCGGTAGACGCCGCCTTCATGGTGAACGACACCACCGGTTTCCTGCGGCTCAGCAAATTCTCCCGCACCACTTATACGGAATTCGCTTCCGCAGCCCTTACGCTCAAGAATAAGGGCATGAAGCATCTGATAGTAGACCTGAGGGACAACAGCGGAGGCTATTTCGACCAGGCCCTGCTGCTTTCCAACCTCTTCCTGAAGAAGGGGGAGAGCATAGTGTTCCTGGAGGGCCTGCACCGCAAGCGTCAGGTTTACAGGGCTGACGGAAAAGGTATGTTCCAGAATGAAGGGCTGACGCTGCTGGTATCGGACGGCAGTGCTTCCTCGAGCGAGATTTTTGCCGGAGCTATGCAGGACAACCACCGCGCCACGCTGGTCGGACGCCGCACCTTCGGTAAGGGGCTTGTGCAGGAGCCTGTCAACTTTACCGACGGTTCAGGCATAAGGCTTACGGTCGCCCGCTATTATACCCCTTCCGGCCGCTGCATCCAGAAGCCTATATCGGAAGACTACGCCTACGATATCTATCTGCGCTATACGAACGGCGAAATGACCAATGCGGACAGCATGAACGTGGCCCACGGCGGCATTATCCCCGACATCTTCGTCCCCATGGACACCACCAAGGTGGATGCGTTCTATATCAACTGCAACAAGAAGGCGACCACGATGCGCTTCGCATCCGCCTGGTTCGACGGCCATAAACGCGAACTGCAGGAGATTGACGATTACGACCGGCTGCTGCGCTACTTCGAGCGTGCAGACCTGGAGAGGCACTTTCTCGCCTTCGCGAAGCAGCGCGACGGCCTCGTGCCTACGGCCAAAGAGTGGGAAGTGGAACGCCAGTACATGATGACGCAGATAAGTGCCCTCATCGGCCGCTACTCCAAACTTGGCGACAATGCCTTCTACCACCTGTATCTGACAACCGACGAGGTGTACAAGGCGGCCATGGAAGCTCTGTAGAGTTCCAGGAACTTACTGGGCGATAAACTGATAGATAATGTTTCCGGCCTGGCGCGAAGGCGCCTTGGGGTCGGCGGAAAAGCGGCTCAGCCTCGCCGCGCGGATTGCGAAGGACCGCAGGCATCCGTCGGCCGAAGAACAGCTTTCATCCACCTTGGCGGCCACCACGGTGCCGCTGTTATCTACGGTAATCAGTACCGTAACCTCTCCTGCGCCCAGGCAGCGGTATGCCGGGATGCTGAGTTTGCTGGCTTTGCGGCCTTCCAGATAATACGAAACCACGGAGGGGCCGCTGTAGGCCTTCTGCTCCTTTTTTTTGCCGTCGTCCTTGGAGGGCAGTGTCGCACTGAAGCCGTCGTCCGGCACCTCGAAGCCGCCGTTGAGCTCGCGCGCCAGGCGCTCGGCGTCCTTGTACAGCTGGTCGGCATCCGTACCGCGGTCGTCCTTGAGGGCGGCACGGTCCACCGCCACGTTGCGGTAGCCCCCGCTTGCGGCTCCGAGCTCCGCCTCCAGCCGGTTGGCTATGGCCTGCTGGAATTCGGCCTCCTGCTTCAGGCGTTCAACCTCGGCCTGAAGCCTTTCCAGTTCATCCTGCTTGCTGAAGTCCAATACGAAAGAATTCTCGCTCTGGAGCGAGAACCCTAAAGAGGTGGCAAGCAGGACTATAAGCACCGCAAGATGAATGATTACGGTGGTATATATTCCTGCTTTGTCCTCCTTTTTCATGTTTAAAGAAAGCCGGCCTGAAAGACGAAATCAGTTCTCCTTCAGACTCTTTTCCACGGTAGCCGTAATGATGTCGATCGCCACCTTGTTGTGTCCGCCCTGGGGGATGATGATATCGGCGTAACGCTTGCTGGGCTCTATGAACTGAAGGTACATAGGCTTGACGGTACGGCTGTAGCGCTCGATCACCCAGTGTACGTCCTTCCCGCGTTCGGAGATATCACGCTCCATCACGCGCATCAGACGGTCGTCATCGTCGGCGTCTACGAAAATCTTGATGTCCATCTGGTCCCTCAGCCTCTTGCAGGTAAAGATCAGGATGCCCTCGATGATAATTACGTCCGCCGGCTCGACGAGCTTGGTCTCGGTCTTCGAGCGGGTGCAGGAAATGAAGGAATAGATAGGCTGCTGGATAGATTTGCCGTTCTTGAGGTCGCGGAGCTGATTGCACAGCAGTTCCCATTCGATTGCATCCGGATGATCGAAATTGTGCACGCGCTTCTCCTCGTCGGAGAGGTCACTGGAGTCCTTGTAATAGGAATCCTGGGGGATTACCACCACTTTCTGGCCCTTCAGCTTGTCCGTGATGGCCTTGACTACCGTTGTCTTGCCGGAACCTGATCCGCCGGCTATACCAATAACTGTCATATTAAAATTCGGCGTTCTTAGGAGTTCTAGGGAAAGGTATGACGTCTCTGATGTTCTGCATACCGGTAATGAAGAGCAGCAGCCTCTCGAAACCGAGACCGAAGCCGCTGTGAGGGCAGCTGCCGAAGCGACGGGTATCGACATACCATTCGAGGTTCTTCCTGCTCATTCCGAGTTCGTCGATACGCGCCTCCAGTTTCCCGAGATCCGCCTCACGCTCACTTCCGCCTATGATTTCACCGATCTTCGGGAAGAGCACGTCCATGGCGCGGACCGTCTTTCCGTCCGGATTCTGCTTCATATAGAAGGCCTTGATATCCTTGGGATAACCGGTCAGTATAACCGGCTTACCGAAATGCTTCTCCACCAGATACCTCTCGTGCTCGCTCTGAAGGTCGGCGCCCCAGAACACAGGATACTCGAACTGAACCCCGTTAGCAACCGCCTCCTCCAGGATCTTGATACCGTCGGTGTACTCCAGACGCACGAACTCGGTATTGATAACCCCCTCCAGACGCTCCACGAGCTCGGGATCGTAGCGGTCGTTGAGGAACTGGATGTCGTCCCTGCAGTTCTCGAGGGCATAGCGCACAAGGTGCTTGATGAAGTCCTCGGCCAGATCCATATTGTCCTTGATGTCGTAGAAGGCCATTTCCGGCTCGATCATCCAGAACTCCGCAAGGTGGCGCGGGGTGTTGGAATTCTCTGCGCGGAAAGTGGGACCGAAGGTGTAGATCTCGCCCAGGGCCGTAGCTCCGAGCTCGCCCTCCAGCTGCCCGCTTACGGTCAGGCTGGTACGCTTGCCGAAGAAGTCCTTGCCGTAGTCGATGCGGCCCTTCTTGTCGCGGGGCACGTTCTCAAGGTCCAGGGTAGTGACCTGGAACATATTGCCGGCGCCTTCCGCATCCGATGCTGTGATGAGAGGGGTGTGCAGGTACACGAAGCCCCTGGAATGGAAATACTCATGAATAGCGAAGGCCATCTGGCTGCGGAGCCTGAGCACGGCGCCGAAGGTATTGGTCCTCGGACGCATGTGCGCCACGGTGCGGAGATATTCAAAGGAAGTATCCTTCTTCTGCAGGGGATAGCGCATGGGGTCGCATTCGCCGTAAACCTCGATCTCGGAGGCCCGTATTTCCACAGCCTGCCCGCTGCCCACGGATTCGACCAGCGTGCCGCGAACGCCTATACAGGAGCCGGTGCTTATCTTTGCAAGCACTGCCTCTGTGTCGGGATTCTTGTCCACGACAATCTGTATGTTCTTTATGGTAGAGCCGTCGTTGAGAGCTATGAACGCTATTTCCTTATTGCCTCTCTTGGTCCTCACCCAGCCTTTGGCGAGAACCTCCTCTCCTGCAACCTTTCCGAGCAGGTCTTTAACTTTGGTACGAAGTATTTCCATTATTCCTTTCTTTAAAAAAGCAGCCCTCTTGGGTAAGGGGGCTGCTCCATATTGCCTGGGCGCCTTTGTTTATTGGCCGCCCTTTCTGGCCGAGTACATAATCTTAAGCGCGGAGCAACGTCTCAGCTCCTGCTTAACGTCGGTAATGATACCCATTCTTACGTCCTGGTCCGCCCTGATGCTGACAGTCATGAACTGACGGTCCTGCTCGCTCTTGGACTCACGTTCGGCAGCCACGAAGTCGCGGATGTCGTCGGTAGTCTTGAAGGAGTCGTTCAGCTGGATACGGGCTTCGGTTCCGTACATGGCCTGCAGAGACTTGATCGGAGTACCGATATTGATATATGAGTTGAGGTCCTTGCGCTCGAGTTTTACAACTTCGGAAGCCTCGGGGATCTTAACCATAACCTTATTCTCGGTCTCACGCATCTGCGTGGTCACCATAAAGAAGAACAGGAGCATGAAAACGATATCGGACAGAGAGCTGCTGGTCATTGCCGGCACCTCTTTCTTGTTGCTGCTTCCACCGAATTTTGACATAACTGTATCCTCCTGTTTATCTTTTACGACCTACATCCTTAGGCTCTGCCTCTGAAATGAACTGAGGCACGCACTTCTTCACTATCGCCTGAGTATCCTCGTCCAGCTTTGCGAACGTCTTGCCGTTGTAGTTCTTCCTGGAGAAGTCGTCACGGAGTTCGTTCACCGCCTTTACGAGTTCGTTCTGGACAGCGATGTAGGCCTGGTAACTGGTACCACGGTCATTCTGTAGAGAGATAATGCCCTTGGAGACATAGCACTCTCCGAATCCCTCGATGTCCTGGAGCTCCTTTTCGGGGAGGTTGGGATCATCGGCAGGGTTGGTCAGAAATTCTTTGATCTTGTCTTTGAGCTGGCTGACGTCAATGGGCTCGCTACCGGCAAAAATTCTATCGGCAGAATTGATCTTCACCTGTATGATGTTACGGCGATTGACCTTCTGGTCCTCAACTTTCTGATTCTTGTCAGGCATGGGGGGCAGACGACGGCTCAGACCGGTCTGACTGCCCATGGTTGTGGTCATCAGGAAGTAGCACAGCAGCAGGAACGCGATGTCCGCGGTCGAGCTGGTGTTCATTGCTGGTACTTTCTTCTTGCCCATAATTATCTCTTGCTAGCTATAGCCATACGGATTTCGCCGACGATGATTGCCACGATGGCTGCTCCGCCCACGATGTATGTAAGATTCAAAATAGTGTCAGTAAGCTTCAGCGTACCGTCGGTAACGGGAGCTCCCGTGTAGCCGATGGCGGGGTCGCCCTTCGCCAGAACCCAGGCGATAAGGCAGAGCACTGCTGCTCCCAGGAGCACCACACCGATCCTGATGAGGCTCTTGGGGTCGTTCTTGGTGCCCACGATCAGTCCGACAACCACCCAGCTTGCTACGGCGATTCCCAGCATGATGTAGGTCCAGTAGAGCAATACATCGACCGCGTTGCCTCCGAAGTCCTTGGCGAAGCCCCAGATCAGGAGACCGACGCTGACGAGTATCAGCACCAGCATGCCCCATTTAATTATCTTGTTGAGTTTCATATCCTATTGTATCTGAAACAGTTTATTTCTTGCCGTTGTACTTGGTGAGGAGGTCGATGAGGCAGATGGAAGAATCTTCCATGTCGATGGTGATGCCGTCGATCTTCGCGAGGATGTAGTTGTAGAACACCTGGAGGATCATGGCGACGATCAGACCGCCGACGGTGGTGATAAGGGCCACCTTCATACCGCCTGCAACAACGTTAGGGGAAATGTCACCTGCTGCCTGGATAGCATCGAAAGCGTTGATCATACCGATAACGGTACCGAGGAATCCGAGGGACGGGGCGATGGCGATGAAGAGGGAAATCCAGCTGAGGCCGTTCTCCATCTCGCTCATCTGCACGGAACCGTAGGAAACGACGGTCTTCTCGACAACATCCACGCCCTGGTCGTAACGGAGCAGACCCTGGTAGAAGATGGAAGCGACAGGTCCGCGGGTTTCGCGGCAAACATCCTTTGCGGCTTCGACGCCACCCTCGGCGAGGGCCTTCTCGACTTTCTCAAGAAGCTTCTTGGAATTGCCCTTGGAGAATGTGAGATAGAGAATACGCTCGATAGCAAGAGCGAGACCGATAATCAAGCAGATGATGATGAGGGACATGAATCCTGCACCACCCTCGATGAACTTGGTCTTAAGAGCCTGGTGGAGGGGGATTTCCTCACCGGTACCGGCGAGAAGATCTGCGGCTGTCATCTCAGCGGGAGCGGCAACTTCCTCAGCTGCAGGAGCTGCCTGCTCGTCCTGGGCGGATGCGGTGTTTGCAGCGAAGGCCATTACGCCGGCGACTGCGAGAAACATGAAAAACTTTTTCATAAATTTTTGTGTGATGTATTAGTTAAAATTAATTTCCTATTCGAAATCGGTGCAATTTAGCAAAAAAAAATCATTATTCAATACCTAAAATGAGATTTCCCCCCTCAGATCTTCCTCCAGACGGGCTTTAACCTGTTCATTATCATCGTACTTTCCCATCAGGCAGAAAAGTTTTCCGAGGGCGCTTTCCGTGGTGATGTCGCCTCCCGACAGCACTCCGGCGTCCTTCAGGGCTCGCCCGGTCGCGTAGAGGTCCATGTTCACCCTGCCCCTGAGGCACTGGGTGACGTTGAAGAGTATCTTGCCGGCGGCCGACGACTTGCGCACTATATCCAGGAACCACTCGCGGGAGGGGGCGTTGCCGCAGCCGAAGGTCTCTATGATGACCGCACGGGTGCCGCTGCCGAGCAGGATATCCTCCACCACACGTTCTGTGATGCCGGGGTGCACCTTGAGTATGGATACCGCCGTATCCAGCTGAGTATTAATGGAAAAGCTCTCGTCGGCCGGCCGCAGTATGGCGTCCTTGTTGTACCGTATGTCTATTCCCGCTTCCGCCAGAGGGGGGAAGTTGGGGGAACGGAAGGCCTCGAAGCCGCTGGCGTCCACCTTGGTGCTGCGGTTTCCCCTGAGCAGCAGGTCGTTGAAGAAGATGCACACCTCCGGCACGGTCGCGCTGCCGTCGCTTTCCCTCGAACCTGCGATCTCGACGGACGAGATGAGGTTTTCCTTTCCGTCCGTGCGCGGGCGGCCGATGGGGAGCTGGCTCCCGGTGAAGATGACCGGCTTGTCGAGGTTCTTCAGCATAAAACTCAGGGCCGAGGCGCTGTAGGCCATGGTGTCGGTGCCGTGGAGCACGACGAATCCGTCGTAGGCGTCGTAGTTGTCCCGTATCAGTTCCGCCAGCTTTATCCACATCGCCGGCTCGATGTCGGACGAGTCGATAAGCGGATCGAAGGTGTAGGAATCGATCTTCAGCGCGAATTTGCGCAGTTCCGGCACCTCTTCCATCAGGCTCCCGAAGTCGAAGGGCTTCAGGGTCTGGTCCGACGGGTCTTCCTTCATTCCTATCGTACCTCCCGTATAAATGAGGAGGACGGATGATCTGGGCTTGCTCATATTGCGAATAAAGTATTTGCGTTACAGGTAGTTACGTCGGCTACCACTTCCAGCGTGACGCCTTTGATCTCGGCGAGCCGAGCGGCGATCAGGGGGATGTTGGCGCTTTCGTTGCGGGTGCCGCGCAGGGGCGTCGGCGCGAGGTAGGGCGCATCGGTCTCCAGCAGAATGCGCTCCAGCGGGATGCGGAGCACGTCTTCCGCGATGCGGGCCTTCTTGAAGGTGAGGACTCCGCCTATACCCACGTACCACTCGCCGTAGCGCTGCATCCTCTCGAACACCTCGGCGCTGGCGCTGAAGGCGTGCAGGTTGCCCCTCAGCCCCATACCCCGGCATTCGTCCATCACGGCGAAAAAGTCCTCCGTGGCTTCCCGCAGGTGGATATTGACCGGCAGCCCGAGGTCGCGGGCCAGTTCCAGCTGCACCTTGAGGGCCTCCTTCTGGAGTTCGGCGGTATCGGCTCCGTAATGGTAGTCCAGGCCGATTTCTCCGATGGCGACCGGCCCTTTGGAGAGCCAGGGCAGCATGGCGTCTATCTCGTCCCTCCAGGCGTCGTCCACGTTGCCGGGGTAGAGCCCGAGCATGGGAAACAGGACTCCGGGGTGGCGTGAGCACAGGGCATAAGAGGCCTCGCGGTCGGCGCTGCCCGTATCGGCCTGGAGCATCTTGGTGACTCCGGCCGCCACGGCCCGCTCTACCGCTGCATCTTCTTCGCCTGCGAACGCCTCGTCCGCGAGGTGCGTATGGGTATCTACAAAGTACATCAAGGACAAAGATACGCTTTTTTGTTGTCAATTGAGCAGCGCTGAAGCAAATCCATGCAGATGAAGCCGTCGCTCTCCAGCATGCTCAGGGCGGCCGCGGTTTCGCCGTACGGGATGGAGAGCTCGCGGCAGATATCTTCCGGAGTGGTTCCGCGGTGCCCTTTTATATACACAGCTACGGCTTTCAGCTGTCCGGCAAGTTCTGGGTTGAGGCCGGAATAGCTGCTGTCCAGTATGGCCTCAAGGTCTTTTAGTCTTTTTCGGGGGGCTCCGAGTCCCAGTTGGGCGCAGATGCCCGAAGGGTCTGCGATCGCCTCGGCCAACTTTTCCTGAATCAATATGTTGCAGCCGGCGGAGCGGACGTCGTCTATGCGCCCGGGGAGGCAGAAAAGCTCCCGTCCGTAGCTGGCGGCAAGGCGTGCGGTCATGGTGCCTCCTCCCCTGGCCTTGGATTCGGCGAGGATGGTGGCGCGGGACATTCCGGCTATGATGCGGTTGCGGCGCAGGAAGTTGAATGCCGTCGGTCCGGTCCCCGGGGGAAAGTCGGTCACAAGGGCGCAACCGGGGGTGCTTAAAACCTTCTCCGCAACGATTCTGTGACGCAGGGGGTAGATGGAGTCCGGGCCTACCGGTATGACGGCTACGGTAGGCAGGCCGAAGGCCATGGCGGCGAGTTGGGCGGTGATATCCACACCAATGGCGAATCCGCTGACTATCATTGGCTTATCCGGGGATCGCGAGATCGCTCCGACTATCTTCTCCGTCCATTCCTTGCCGTAGGGCGATATGTCCCTGGTGCCCACTATCGAGATGCTGTCCCGTCCGTCGAACAGTTCTTCCGGCGGGGTGCAGCTGCGGATGTAAAGTCCCACCGGCGCATCGGGGCAGTCGGTCAGCAGAGGAGGGTAGCCACTGTCGCCATGAAGGACGAAGTTGCAGCCGCCGCTGCGGAGTTCCTCCCACTCCCGGCGGGAGCGTTCCAGTTCCTCCTGATTGATAAGTGACCTGTGCCTGCTGAACGGGCCGAACGCCTCGTCCAGGGTAGCGGTGGATTGAGAGAAAACGGCTCCGGGCGAGCCGAAATGCTGAATCAGCTGGTGTGCGGCGGCCGGTTCGTATCCGAAAATCCGGTTGAGTGTAATGCCGCAGATAATTTCATAATCTGTCCGGTTCATTGAAGTTTTTCATTAGTCCGGACAAATATAACTATTATCTCGTTATCCTAGCGTATATTACACACCTATTTGTCTGTTGGAAGCCCGTCTTTTTTGTATCAAACTATAGAATTACCTATATTTGGAGGCCATTTGTCAAACTATTGAAATGCTTCATAATTAATCAGAGTTGTTTTAGCATCCTTAACGAGGCAAAGTCTCTCGTCATGCAAGAATAATCGCCTTGCCGTATTTATATGGTGTATGAAGAAGCTATTGGCAATCATCCTGTTATGTGCAATCCTGCTGCCAGCCAGGGCGCAGGAAGGACAGTCGGCGCCATGTCCTGCCGGCAGGAATGAGCTGGGTGTCGCCTTATTTGGCGGCACATATTATCAGGTATCCAGCCTGGCAGGAGCAGGATTGATTTCACTTGGGCGGTCTATCAGGGACAGGGGACTCTATATTGGCATCCCAATAATTTTTCCGGTGTCGGTGGAGTACGCCCACTGGTTCAACGACAGGATTGCGGTGGGTGCAAGCTTGAGCGCCGATATCGTTTCCTTTTTGCCGGAAGGAGTTATTGGGCGGGTATGCATTATGCCTGAATTCAGGTACAAATGGCTGAATCACGAGTCATTTAAGATGTACTCCAAAATCGCGGCGGGCTATTCTGAAGGCTTCGAGTTATCTCCAGGAGAGGATGGTAAGATGACTCTTTCCTCATTTGCTCCGGTCTATCTTGAAATGTTGTATAGTTTACTGTGGGACATGCACAGCCTGCCCCTGGGTATTCAAATAAATCCCGTTTGTGCCGAAGGACACACCGGGCTGGAAGGCATTGATTATTTCTGCGAGTTTGGGATAGGACCGCTTGGTTTCTGCACGTTCGGACTAAAAAAGTATTTCTGACATGAGAAGCATTATCGCCATCCTGATTACTGCGGTTTGCCTTGCCGCCTGCCGTCCGGACAACACATATACCGGAGAGCCATACATCCATATGGAATACACGGTGGACGGTCAGCATTATGTAGCTGAAGACTGGGGACGTCTGGAAAAAACGTTTCTGGGCTACGATATGTTTTCAAATTGCAGTGGCGGGGGCCTACGGCTCCTTCAGCTGGATATAAACGAGAGCGTGGCCGTTTTCGAACTGGGGACAAAGGAGCTGTCACTCAGGCTGGAGAGCGACAGGCCATATTTCATAGACGGCAGGCGATACGAGTACTTCCAAAGGATAGATGCTGCGGAGAGCTTTCTGTGCCGGCCTGCAAATGCAACCGTCACGAAGGGATGGTTCAGTCTTACCAGACACACTACAGAGCCCTACTGCAGGTACGATGTCATGTTCGAACTCCATGCCGAGGGTACTGATGGGGATTATGAAATAACTGACGGAATTATCCAGGTTGGACGCAGATTCCAGAGATACGATGTTTCAAGCCTTATTAAAACCGAAGAGTAATGAGAGCACGTAGCATAAGGTTTTTACTTCCGATAATGGTGGCACTCTGCGTTTCTGCCTGCATGATAGAAATCAAGTACCAGGCCCCACGCTGGAGGTGCACGCTCAAATGCAACGGCAAGACGGAAAAATTAGAGTGCGGATACGATTCATATCCAAGCATGTATGAATACTCCGTCCCGGAGTTCTTCGTCATGGACGACAGCCGTGTAGTATTCCGCTTCTACGACAAGGAATCGGGTCTCAAGCTCCAGGCTGCCAACGACGGGCCTTTCAAATACGGCGTCAAATACAATTGCTCTCGAAGCGATGACTTTTTCGACGTTTCGTTCAACTGGCTCTACGGCGGAATAGCATACGGGTGCGACAGCGGTTGGATCTGCTTCAAGTCAAGCCTGATGCCCGGCACTTCTTTCACCATGGATTTCGAATTCGACCTCTCGACCTCTGACGGCTCCAGAATGGAAATCCGAAGCGGAACATTCACTCTTTACGACAGAATTCAACCCCGCAATACCGCCGCAGGTATCCAGTAGATCCTTCCGGGGCTACTTCTTCTTTTTCTCAAGGTTTTCCAGGCGGACCTGGCAGGCGATGCGCTCGGATTCCGAAGGGGTGGACTCAATCAGGCTGGGGAGATATTTCTTTTCCAGCCTGAGATTCTTTTCCTTGCGGGCGAGAATGACGCAGTTCTTGGCGGCGGAATAGTCCTTAGGGTTGACCTTCAAGGCTTTTTTGTACCACGAGAGAGCCTTCTTGTTATTCTTCCGGTACACCATCCAGTAGCTGCCCAGATTGTTCATGCAGTTGCTGTCCTTTGGATAGAGCTTGAGCATTGCCTCGGAAACGGTCTTGAAGGCCTCATAGTTGCCGGGAGTGGCATTCTGGAACAGCTGGTAGCAATACTCCTGCATGCTCTGCTTGAATGTGTCCTCGTCTACCGCCAGTCCCCTGTAGGTCCATTCCGGGCTGGAACTCTTCTGGTAGTCTATGAGTTTCAGGAGCTCCTGAGTGGTCATGTCCGGGCTCTCTTTCTCATAGAGCAGGAGGGCGGAAATCTTGTTTATCCTGTGCTCCAGTTCGTTCGGCTCCAGACCTATCGCCTTGTCTATGGCGGTCTGGCTCAATGCGAACAGAGAGTCTTCGCATACCGTATCCTCGAAGTAATAGACATCCGTTCCAGTACTGTCCTTGAGGCTCAGCACGGCTTCTTTGCCCAGATAACGTTTTGTGTCCCTTGTGATTATGCTGTGGCTTGCCGATTTGGACAGGTAGAAGCTGCTGCGGGCCTCGTACACCTGCGGATCGTCCGGGAAGGCTTCTTCCCAGCGGTCGATAATGGTCTCGATACCCACGCCGCAGGCGCCTACGGCACGGATGTGTTTGTCGTAGCGGGCTTTGAACTCTTCCGGTGTAGTCTGCGCCTGCGCGGCAAAGCCTGCGAGCAGTGCGGCGATTATAACAATGCTTCGTCTCATACGTCTTTAAGTATTCGTCTTCCAAGCGGATGAAGGTTGTTGCAGCGGGTGCCCAGGTTCTTTACGAACCCCAGGGGGTGCCCCTTGTAGGTGATGACAACGTAGCCTCGTGGGGCTTCCGGCAGCATCAGGGCGTCCCTGTGGAGGAAGTGCAGGGCCGTCTGCAGATCCACTTCCGCACACGGATAGGCGTTCCTGTCAAAAAAGATGCCCAGGGCCTGGTCGGGATGGGGAATTATGTCGTCTCCTTTGCGTACCGGTTCGGTAATGCCGTTCCTGACAGGGTGCAGAAGGGATAAATCGTAACGTTTCTGCTGTTTCGCGGGGGATGTTTTGACCATGGCCCCGACCCACTGGCCTTCGCCCGGCACTTCGCCCGCCTTCAGCAGGTTGCCGCAGTCCGTCAGCCTCACTCCCCAGTCGGAGAAGGAATTCTCCGGAGCTAGCAGCTCTCCTCCCAGCTCATCTGCCGTCCAGCGGAGGTTGGCGTCGTTCTCGGCGTCCTCGTAGGTGCAGGTGGAATAGATGAGCACGCCGCCTTCGCGCAGCGCCGGCCATACATCGGCCAGGATGCGCCTCTGGCGTGCCGCACATAGATCCACCACCGCAGGACTCCATTCCTCCCTTGCGCGTGCGTCTTTGCGGAACATGCCTTCGCCGCTGCAGGGCACGTCGGCTACGATTATGTCGAAGTATCCGGGAAGGATGCGCCCTATGACGGCGGGGTCCAGGCTGGTAACGGTGACGGCCGGGTCGCCCCAGAGCGCCACGTTGTCGGCCAGCACCCCCGCGCGGGCTTTCATCACCTCATTGGAAATCAGCGTGAAAGCGTCTCCGCAGGCATCCCTGAGCGAAGCGGCCATGTCGGTCGTCTTGCCTCCGGGGGCGGCGCAGAGGTCCAGCACCCTCAGCCCTGCGGGCGCCCCCAGACGCCCCAGCTCGCGCCGGAAAATGTGGCCCACAAACATGGCCGACGAATCCTGTACGTAGTAGCATCCGGCGTGCAGCAGCGGGTCGGTGGTGAATGAAGGCCGGCTCTCCAGAATACGCCCGTAGGGGCTCCAGGGCACCTTTTTGCCCTCGGGCCCGTCCAGCCCCTTGAAAGGGTTGAGGCGTATGGAGACGGAGGCTTCTTCCATTATCCGAGGTCTGAGGGGAACTGGGGCTGCTTGCCCTGGGAAACGGCTACGAGGGTATCTACCGCCTTGTCGAGGGCTTCCTGGAGGCGCCCTCCAATCATGGCTTTCATGACAAAGTTAAGGTCGGCGTCGACCTCCAGCCAGAAATCCGTGGACCGTGGCGTCTCCACGTCGAAATGCAGGCTTGCGCTGAAGTGGAAGGGGGCTTCCGTATCTTCCAGGCGTATAAGACTGTAGGGACGGCGTTCGGCTACCCTGATTGCTATGGTGATGCCCTTTACATTGGCCCTCAGGGTGTCGTAATCGGCCTCTACGGAGTTCCTGTATTCCTCCGGAAGGGTGTTGGTAAACAGGCTGAGGTCGGTGAAACTCATGTATAACTGTTCTGCCGGAATGGCAACGAAACCGTGCTTGCTTTCGTAATGTGCCGCCATATCGAGTAAATTGTTAAATTTGCATTCTCGGGCAAAGATACAAAAATATCCTATGCACAAGATTTATTTCGAGAAACGCTGTATCATAATCTGCGAGCCTTCCGACCAGGCTCTTGCGGATCCGAATTCCATCGAGTTTCACTTTGGAGAGAGGATAGACATGCACACCCTGGTGAGCATGTTCAAGGCTTCGGAATCATTGAGCAGGATATACATTCCATGCGCCGATACCGACCAGATGTATTCCAGGCTGTGTGCCGAATTCCGGGAGGTGAATGCTGCCGGAGGGCTGGTGTCCAACCGCAGGGGAGACTACCTGCTGATCAGCCGGAACGGCCTCTGGGACCTGCCCAAGGGCCATCAGGAGAAAGGGGAGGATATAAAGGTGACGGCTCTCCGCGAGGTGCAGGAGGAGACCGGGGTGGACGAGCTCGAACTGCGCGGCCTGATATGCGTGACCGACCACTGCTACCTGCGGGACGGTGTCTGGCATCTGAAGCACACCTGGTGGTACGATATGCTCTACACCAATCCGGTGGACCTTACGCCCCAGAGGGAGGAAGACATAAGCAAGGCAGCATGGGTAGCCAGGTCCAGTCTCCCTCCCTATCTCAAGAATACTTATCCTTCCATACTTGAAGTGTTCCGTAAGGTGTGAAACTTTTTGGTTTCATTGTCCGTATATAGTAAGTATCTATAGTTCGGAACATAATGAAACTTTCTCAGTTCAACTTCGACCTTCCGGAAGAGAAGATCGCAAAGGAACCCACCCGCTGGCGGGATGAATGCAAGCTCATGGTCCTCCACAAGGACAGCGGTGAAATAGAGCACAGGCAGTTCAAAGACATTCTCGAATACTTCGGCAAAGGCGACCGCTTTGTCTTTAACGATACCAAGGTATTCCCCGCGAAACTTTTCGGCAAGAAGGAAAAGACCGGTGCGGACATCATGGTGTTCCTGCTCCGCGAGCTCAACAAGGAGCAGCGCCTGTGGGACGTGATTGTGGAGCCGGCACGTAAGATACGTATAGGCAACAAGCTGTACTTCGGAGAAGACGAGAGCATGGTGGCGGAAGTCATAGACAATACGACCTCCCGCGGCCGTACCCTGCGTTTCCTGTACGACGGTCCATACGAGGAATTCAAGGAGTCCCTTTTCGCCCTCGGACGTACTCCTGTGCCCGAGTGGGTCAAGGAGGATGTGGATGAGGCCGATGCTGAGAATTTCCAGACTATCTACGCCAGCAAGGAAGGGGCGGTTTCCGCTCCCGCGGCCGGTCTGCATTTCTCCCGCGAGCTGATGAACCGTATGATTCTCAACGACGTAGAGAAGACTTTCATTACAGTTCACATGGGAATAGGCCATTTCCGCAGCGTAGATGTGGAGGATCTTTCCAAGCATCGCGTAGACAGCGAGCACATGATCATCAGCGACCAGGCCGCAGCCGAAATCAACGGCACCAAGCGTGCAGGACACAAGATCTGCGCGGTCGGAGTGACTGTAATCCGTGCCCTGGAGACCTATGTGACCACCTCCAAAGAGATACGCGCAAACGACACCTGGACCAATAAGTTCATCTTCCCGCCGTACGATTTCTCCATTGCGGACGCATTTGTTTCCAATTTCCACCTTCCCTGCTCCACCATGCTTATGATGGAGGCGGCTTTCGGAGGTTTCGAGAAGGTGATGAACGCCTACGAGGTCGCCCTTGAGAACGACTATCGTTTCGGCCCTTACGGCGACGCCCTGCTGATAGTCTAGATTTTTAGAAACCGATTTCTTATTTTACTCTCACCGTTTCCGCCGGATCGACGCGGGAGATGAAGAGGGTAGGGATGAGCATGAGGAGCATTATGGCTCCGAATGCCAGGCCGTCGACCAGAAGTACAAGGCCCGGGTTCAGGTGTACCGGCACGTAGGAGACGAAGTAGTTCTCCGGGTTGAGGCGTATGAGTTTCGTGGCCCCCTGCAGCCAGCAGAACAGCAGCGCGGCGGCATTGCCTATAACCATTCCTATTAATACTATACGTGCTGCCACCCGCAGGAATACGCGGGCGATCGCCTTGTTGCCCATACCCATGCTCTTAAGCATACCTATGGTGGAAATGTGACGGAATAGCAGTATCAGGAGTCCGGAAATCATGTTGAAGCCAGCCACTACTGTCATAAGAAGCAGTATGGCCAGCACGTTGAAGTCTATCAGGTCCAGCCAGTCGAAAATCTGCCCGTAGCGCTCGCGGGTGGTGGCGGCCCGCAGGATATCCTCATCTTCCTGGTGCGAGTCGTACGAAATCCAGCCCAGTTCGGAGGCCTTGGATTTAAGGAGCCAGCCGTCGTTCAGTTCCGGCTCCACGATGACCTCCAGCGCGGATGCTTCCTCCTTGCTCCATCCGCACAGCCGCTGCATGTCCGCGAGCGGCACCTGCATGATGAGCGCTCCGTCGGAGGGGATTATGCCGTCGTAAATATCCACCACACGAAATTTGCGCGCCCTGGCCTTTTCGTCTATGAACCAGGTAGTTATATTGTCGCCGACGGAGAGTTTCTGGCGCTTTGCCAGTTCTCTCGGGATGATGGCCTGCAGGGAGCAGGAGTCGGGCATAGGCACGCCCTTCACCATCACACCGCAGATGTCGTCATCCCCCTTCACTATACCGGGTTTCCATATCACCGGGGTTATGGAACGTAAGCCCTGAACGGCCTCCAGCTTGTCGTAGTAGGAGGGGTGGATGTCTATGGGCTCCGAATTGCTGCTCAGAAGTACGTCTCCGGAAATGTCGGATATACCTTTGCGTATTTCGGTGCGGAAGCCTGCCGAGATGGCCAGCGACAATATCATCACGAAGAAGGACACCGATATGGCGACTACGGCCAGGCGCCCCTTGAAGCGGAGTTTGTCGGCTATGAATCTCTCGGCCCTCATGGACAGATATGGCGGTACCTATCGTAATAAGTATGGATCCTGTTTACGTAGGATACGGTTTCGCGCCCGTGGAAGCGGCCCAGCTTGATGGTGTCCAGGGAAGCTATGGAGTCGTGCTTCATATCAGGAATCACCGCAGCTACGTTATCCCAGCGGGACACGTCCACACCCCTGTGCCGGGCGTAATTGATGCAATCCTGGATGCGTGAGGCGCCAGCGTTGTAGGCCGCCATGGTGAATTTGGCTAGCTCCTTGCGGTCCGCCGCGATCCGCCTGTATTTCTTCTCAACCGACTTCAACATCATCACGCCTGCCCGTATGTTGTCTTCCGGGTTCAGCCAGTCCTCGCAGCCGAACTTGCGGGCGGTGTTTGGCACAAGCTGCATAAGACCCGCAGCCCCTTTTGGCGACTGAGCTTCTATGTGGAACTTGGATTCCTGGTAGATCAGGGCGGCAAGCATCTTCCAGTCCCATCCCAGGGTGTCTGCATACACCCGTATGAGGGAATCGTAAGGGGAGATGAAGTCGGCGCTTACCCGTTTCATGGGGTTGTAGATATCCATGTAGGGCTGGCGCAGCTTTGCGTATCCCTCTTCGGTGTGCAACCGGTGCAGCCACTTGCGGGCGAAAAGCGCGCGCGTCTGGTCCGATGCCGGAAAAACCCAGATTCCGGAACTGTCGGCGGCGTTCCAAACGAGGAGGCTGTCTTCCTCCAGCCCGCTGGAGTAGGGCAGTACCACCAGGTCCAGTTTGCCTTGCTTGAGGGAGTCCAGGAGGCCGGCGCTGCGAGGTTCCAGGTGTATGTCCGCCTCGCGCCCTTCGGCCATGGCGAAACGTTTTGCGAGTTCGTAATTGTAGCCGCAGAGCAGCTCTTTTCCGGCATCGTCACGCGACATGCTGATGGCGCAGCGAAGCGGGGCGCCGTTGTGATGAGGCTTGCGTACGCAGGAGGGGAGCAGACAGATCAGGACTGCAAGGATGACGTACTTTCTCATTTAGTGTGAATGGGTGGAGTTCTTTTCCGTGCTGAAGTAGAAGGGCCAGAAAATGCCCAGTTTGAGTCCGTCCGTGCCGTCCACGGTGTAGATGTAGTGGTCGGCGGTAAAGTAGTCTTTAGTGCGCATGGGCCAGCCGCGTCCGACATTCTGGTACTTCAGGAAGATGCTGCAGCGTTTCCACTGCATATTGATGAAGACGTCGAAGTAAGGGCCGTTATTATAGAGGTTAACGTTCTGGTTGTGGAATACTCCCAGGGCGGGATTCCAGGCCGGAGTGTACCATTTGGAGTTCCAGAAGGCGTTGACTCCAACCTGCATGGCGAGCACGTCGTGCAGATGCTCGTCCCTCTGGAGCACGAACTGGGCGTACCAGCGGAGGTTGACCGCCACCGTGGGCACTGGCACTATGTCGGGGGCCGACGAGTACTGCAGCAGCACCCTGTTGTCGAAATGCATCGGACCCGCCTTGAAGTCCTTGCGCAGGGAGGCGGAGATGACGCTCATCGGCTTGGTGTTCTGCTGCACGATTCCAAGGGTGTCGTAGTAGATATTGTTGACCAGCAGGGCGTAACCTACGTCGGCGTCCAGGTTCCATCTGGGGATGGATAGACTGCCCTTTATCTTGGTCGTAGAGACCTTGGAGAAGTTGTTCTCCCAACGGAAGTGGTTGGTATTGAGCACCTGGGTGTAGTAGTCGGGAGTCAGCAGAGTGGTCTCGAAGTGGGCTCCTATGCTCAGCGGGCTCTTCCTGGCACGCCTGAAGGGATAGAAGTTGAGGGTAGCGTTAGCCTCGACTTCGGTGTCTCCTATACAGTATCCCAGCACGTTGAACTTGGCCTTCGCGTTCCAGAGGAAGTAGTTGCGGAACTGCCCCTGGGCTCCTGCATACAGGTAGATGGAGTTCTCAATGTGCTTCTGCGGGCGTATGCTGGAGCTGTCGAAATAGTGCCTCAGCATGTCTCCGGCGCCCACGTCCAGTTTGGATACAATTCCCTCGCTGCCCCAAGGCTGCAGCCTCAGGAACAGTTTGTTGTCCAGCTTCATGGTACCCAGCGAGTCGTTGCTGGCGGTGCCGAAGTTGAAGACGTCGTTATAGAAGGCCCTGCCGGCGGCGTTGTTTATGTTGTCGGTGTACAGGCGGTAGTAGGTGGACCACTCCAGACTGTGTCCGATGAACGCCGTGGTGATGTTGCGGTTGATGGTATCCGCCGCCTCCTGCTTGGCCTGGGTGGAGTCTTTTCCCGCCTTCAGTTTGTCCAGGAACTCAAAGGGGATGCGGTACTGCTGGTCCAGGAACCAGGTGTTCTTTACTATCTTGGAATTGGCACCGCTGAGCGTGACGGGAATCTCCCTCGGCTCCACGGTGGTATCCCTGATCCACATATTGTCGGCCACGCCTCCGTTCTCGTTGCGCTCTACCATGTTGTAGATGTAGCCCACGTGCCCCATGTACTTCTTGCCCAGATAGTTGGCCCTCACGGAGAAGGTCTTGTTCTTGACCGTTTCGCTCTCCAGGATTCCGCCGCCTCCGAAGCGGTCGTAGGATATGGTGAAGTTAAGTTCCGGCAGTATGTTCTGGGTGGTAAGAATGTGCAGGTTGTCCGACTCTTTGGCGTCGCCGGCGAGCAGGGTGCCGTAGTAGGCCAGCTCGGTATGCGGAGTCTTGGTGTTGTAGTGCGGAATAGTAGAGGGGGAGAAGGACCATGATTCCTGGGCGGTGTAGAATTCCACTCTCTCCTGGCTCTCCCGGTTGAAGTAGTTGTAGTACTGGAGGGGCGATCCGGGGACGCCCAGCCAGGTGGCGTTAACGTCCTTTCGGAAGAAAGGATAGTCGTAGTAATGGTAGTTGCAGGAAGTGTCCGGCACGCTTACGTCTATGTCGTGGAAGTCCTGGTCCACCGTCCAGTGGATAATGCGCTTGTACTGCATGTCGTGGGGCAGCGCATAGGTCTCCAGGATGCGGGGAGTGAATTCGATTATGGAATCCCGCACTTCTTTGGCCCTCTGCTTGACCTTGTTGATGGAGTCGGCTTCCGCCAGCTTCCTGGGCAGGGCCTGCTGCATGTCGTAGATGCGGCGTTCCTTGCGGCTGAGCGAGTTGTACCATGCCAGGAACTTGGCCTTGGCGACGGCTGCGGAGTCGGCGACGTAGATGGAGTCTATCTTTCTCCAGTCCAGCGAATCCTGCAGGGCGCGCGCCAGGTTGTGCATCGCCGAATCGGTAAGTTCCTTCACTTTCAGGGAGTCCAGGGTGGACTTGAGGGAGTCGGAACTGTGCCTGAGGGAGTCGCGCACTATCACATGGGTGAGCGAGTCTATGAGGGCGACGTAGTACTTGAAGCGGAACGGATCCGTAAAGCGCAGTGAATCAGGCACCTTGATGGTGTCGCGGGCGGTCAGTTTCGGGAGCGTGTCGAGTGGCTCGGCGGATGCGGAGGAGGTGTCGTTAGCCGCCGAAAGCAGGCTGTCTGCAATGGTGACAGCGTCGAAGTTGCCCACGCGCCTGAGCTTGTAGGCGTCGGATTCGTAAACTACTGTGTCCAGGACGGATACGGGGTCCGGCAGGATATTGTACGACACCCCGGGACTGCCGAAGCCCAGCGCCCCTGCGATGGTCAGAGCGGCCACCGTCGAGGGAAACCATATCCGCGACAATAAATTCACTTGCTCTCTATAAGTCGTTTGATCTGCTGGTCTTCACGTATGAAGGCGTCTCCCAGTTCCACCAGTGCCTCGAGCTCCTCGCGGTCAAGTTCCGAGATAAGGAGCGACAGCGCCTGCAGGCCGAGCGCGTTGTCGGTGTTGGCCATATACGTGGCCTTGCTGAGCTCCACTATCTTGAGCATCTGCTCGTTGCGTATGGAGTCGGCCACTTCCTGCTCTCCGTTGAGCTCGAAGTTGCCTACATCCGTTCCGGGCTCGTAGTAGAGGTTGACCACCTGCTCCTGATAGCGGTTTATGGCTTCAGTGAGCGGGCTTCCGGTAACGGTTACCGGGTAGTCCAGGTCAATGCTGATGGTCTCGGCGTCCGGTACGAATGAGGCTGTAAAGCGTTCGTCCCATTCGCTGCGTCCGGGGAAACGCAGGGTTACGGTGTACAGTTTGGTCTTGTCGATACTTCCGCTGAAACTGAAGGCTCCGTTCCTGACTCTCGCCGAATCAACCGGCCCGTTGCGGCCGCTGAGGTACACCATGCTTCCCGGCTCCTCGGCCAGAGGATCCGAGATATTACCGCGGACGGTAAAGCGTTCGCCGGCGGAGTCGCAGGCTCCCAGGGCAAGAAGCAGCAACAGAGCTGCAAAACAGTTTCTAATTCTCATCGTTCTCGAAAAGTGACGGAACCCTGTCCGAATTGCCTTCCGGCCTTTCCAGAGGTATTCTGCGGAAAGCCAGGGCGACCAGAATCGTCAGCAAAAAACAGGCCGCGGCCGTTACGGCATACTGAGGGGCGGGCATGATGTCCGTCCAGTTCTCGATGTCCTTGAGGGCGTCGATGTGGCCGCAGACCAGTGCGAAGGTATTGTTGACGAAGTGCATGAACATGGTCAGCTTGAGCGATCCGGTGCGGTAGTATACGTATCCGAAGAGGCATCCCATCAGGAAGGCGGGTATGGCCTGCCAGGGATTCAGGTGTATCAGTGCGAAGAACGCCGCCGATATGACTATCGCCCAGAAGGGTTTGGTGCCCTTTCTGTGCAGCAGTCCGCGCAGCACCATGCCGCGGCACAGCCACTCTTCGCAAACGGGCGCGAAGATGCTGACCATCAGGAAGTTGGTGAAGATGTTTCCGCTTGTGAGACTCTCCATGGCATCCTTCAGGAACTGCGGCATCTCCGGCAGCAGGGTGACTATCCCGTCTGACCAGAACCCCAGGGCGATGGTGCCGACGGTTACGAGCAGTATGCTGAGCGGCGCTCCCAGAGGCGCGAAGTGATTGCTGTCCAGCTTCCAGCCCGGGTTGTTGACGGAAAGCATTCCGCTCTTGGAACTGGCGTAGATCATCGGAGGTATGAACATTACCGGATAGTTGATCAGCATGCTGTATTCTGCAACCGCCTCAGCCCCCAGCGCAAATCCGAGAATGACTGTCAGTAGGGCGCCGATGAAAGCGCCGGCAAGCATCCATGCCAGCAGAACGAACATTCCGCCAACGCCCGGGGTGTACCAGTCGAACTTCCCCAGGAACTTATAGTTGCCGCGCCTGGCCATCAGTACAGAGGGGAGGGATAAACGCCTTCCGCCACCAGTTCGGCAAACTTGGCCACCACGCCGGGACGGTCTTCCTTGTAAGTGACTCCGAACCACTTGGATGCAGTGGAGAGGACGTCACATGCGGCCGTGCCCTCATGGATCATGCGGTCAACCGCGAAGGGAATGTAGAACTCCTTCTTGGGCTCGTTGATATTGGCCTCCAGGAAATCCTCGAAGATGACTGCGCTCTTTTCCATATAGTCGGGGGTGAAGCACCACATGTTCATGGAGCAGAGGTCCTTGGCGCGAATCTCCACATGCTCGCCGGTAACAGAGTTGTCGCCACGCAGCACGCCGTCTTCCTCGAAGCGCACGTTATGGTGCTCGACTACGGTGGTGAGGTGGCCTTCAGCGTCGTACTGGCAGATGCCGCGGGAAACGCCTCCGGATTCGCTGAGGGTGTTGTCGATCTCGAAACCGACGATGGCATATACGCCCTTGCTGCCTTCGTGCTCCCTGCACCACTCGCTGGCGATGCGGAAGGAGTCGCGGCCGTAGAAGTCGTCGCCGTTGATGACCACGAAAGGCTCGTTAATAACGTCCTTGGCCATGAGCATGGCGTGGGCGGTGCCCCAGGGCTTTTCGCGGGCAGGGTTGAGGGTGAAGCGTGCAGGAATCTTGTTGAGCTCCTGGGTTACGAATTCGAACTGCAGGGGCTGGCCGTCAGGGCAGACCACATTGCTGTACTTTGCCTTCACGTTCTCTTTGAACGCCTCCAGGAAGTAGTCGCGTACGATGTATACCACTTTGCCGAAGCCGGCGCGCACGGCGTCATAGATGGAGTAGTCGATGATGGTTTCGCCGGAAGGGCCGAGGCCGTCAATCTGCTTGAGGCCGCCGTATCTGCTGCCCATGCCGGCAGCGAGTACCAAAAGAGTAGGTTTCATAAAAAAATATCTTAATAGTTCGCAAATTTAACTAATTTTGCGATTATGGGAAAATTTAAGGACATATGGGATAAGGAGAAGGACGGAAACAGGGCGGAGCAACGCTCTTTCCTGCGTTTCGCCATAGTCATTACTGCCATTTTCGTACTGTTCCTGTTTATCAAAAAGGACAATCTGGTGCGTTGGATACAGGCCGGATTCACCCTTGGCGCACAGGAGAGGCGCATCGAGCAGCTGAAGCAGGACAACGAAAGGCTGGACGGCCGTATCCGTATGCTCTCCACTTCCCGGGATTCACTTGAACAGTTCGCCCGCGAGGAGTTCGGTTTTGCCGAGCCCGGGGACGACGTATATATTGAGGAATAGCGATGCTGGTTGTTATCGAAGGTCTTGACGGAGCTGGCAAATCCACCCAGGTCCGGTTGATGAAAGAGTATCTGGAGAAGGTGTGCCCGCGTATGGAGTATATCCATTTTCCCCGCTACGGCGCGCCTGTGTACGGTGAGCTGATAGGAAAGTTCCTGCGCGGTGGATTCGGGCAGATAGACAAGGTGCACCCTCAGCTGGTGGCCCTGCTTTTCGCTGAGGACAGGCACGGGGCGGCGCCGGAGATAAGGCGGGCGCTGGCGGAAGGCGGCACCGTGCTGCTGGACCGCTACGTCTATTCCAATATCGCCTACCAGTGCGCAAAGATGCCCGATCCCGAAAGTGCGGAGGATTTGCGGGAATGGATCCTGAATACCGAGTACGGGCAGTTCGACCTTCCCCGACCGGACCTTAATATCTTCCTCGACGTGCCCATAGGCTTTGTGGAGGAGAGTCTGGCCCGCCAGCGCGGCGGCAGCGACCGCAAGTATCTGCACGGCGGACAGGATATCCACGAGGCCGATATCGAGTTCCAGAAGCGGGTGAGGGCCATGTACGTGAGGCAGGCCTCTTTGGACCCTTCATTCGTGGTGGTTGATTGCTCCGACGGAGATGGCAGGATGCTTCCTCCGGATGAGATTTTTGAGAAGCTTCGTTCGGTGTATGAAAACTATTAGGCGCATCTGTGCGGTTTTGATAGGCTTCGTGTTTATCGGAGCCGGGTTGTTGAAGCTGATGGATCCTGTCGGCGCCGGGCTGGTCGTGGGGGAGTATTTCAAATTCCTGCATCTGGGATTTATGGTGCCAGCGTCCGATTTCTTCGGGGTGTTTATGGCCCTGGTGGAGAGTCTCGTGGGCGTGATGCTGATCAGCGGGGTGTTCCGAAAGGGGACCGCCATTGTGTCTGGAGCGCTGATTCTGGTTTTCACCGGGCTTACCCTGGCGATATGGGTGGTTAACCCGAACATGGATTGCGGGTGTTTCGGCGAGGCGGTGCATCTGACTCATTTTCAGTCGTTTATAAAGAATGTGGCACTGTGCTTGCTGTGGGTGGTGGCTTTCGTGCCCCTGCCTTCCTCAGATAAGCCACGCCAAATAAAGTATGTGTCGTTCGGCATTGCTTCGCTGTCCGTGCTGCTGTTTGCCCTCTGGTCGCTGATGAGCATACCACCCGTCGACTTTACCCCGTTTGCTCCGGGAGCCGTGCTGATGCAGGCTCAGTCCTCGCCCGAACCGGATGCGCCGTTGCTGTCGATCTGCAATTCAGAAGGGGAGTACTGCGATGAGGAATTGGCCGAAGGGGCGGTGCTTCTTCTGACAGTGTACGACATGGACAGGATGCCCGATCATTCTTTCATCCGTCTTTTGGAATGTGCCGCAGCCGCATCCGAAGCCGGCATGAGGCCGGTTTTGATTACTGCCGAGGATTGCCAGTCGGCAGATTATACCTCGGACCGCCGTACGCTTATGACTGTAAACCGTTCCAACGGAGGAGCTACCCTGCTGCGTGACGGGATGATAGTGGCAAAGTGGCCTTACCGTTCGCTTCCCGGGACGGAGAAGCTGGCCGGGCTGATGGAATATGACCCCGCCGAGGCCATGCTCCAAGAGAACACCCCAAGAAGGCTCAAGTTCCAGGGGTATCTGCTGTATGTTTTCGCAGTCCTTCTGCTGCTTTAATTAATGCATTGAACCGATTTGACGATAGTATGAAAAGAATAATTGCCGTATTTGCAGCCGCTTTGATTTCGCTGTCGCTCATGGGACAGGACAATAAACTGTTCCATGTGGGAGCCGACGCAACCGTGGACTGTTTCCTGCCCATCAGAAAAGGTATTCTCCACAGCTTCGGTGTCGGGGTTCGCGGCCGTCTGGGCCGCTACGACCAGTGGGTCAACGTGGTAGGCGGACTCCGTTTTATATACGGGACCAGGATGCAGGGTTTCCAGGTTCCTATTATGCTGAATGTTAACCTGATCAGGGGCAAGCATGTCTCTGCCTATCTGGGAGGCGGCTACGAATTCGATTTCGCCGGGACGTACTGGGGCTGCATCAAGGTCCAGGCCGGCGTGGCATGGAAACACCTCGACTTCCGGGTTTTCTATAAAGACTACCAGGGAGACATAGGTGCAGGACTGACCTACTATTTCTGATGTCAAAACCAAGAATACAACCATTCCCGATATGCAAAAACTATTCAAGCTTTGTTTGACGGCGGTCGTCGCTTTGTCGGCCTTCGCAGTTTCATGCCAAAAGTACGACGATTCTGAACTCCGCGACAAGATTTCAGGCCTGGAGGACCGCGTGTCGTCGATCGAGTCCATGATCACAACTGCCAACAACAACATTGACGGCCTCAAAACGATAGTGGCCTCGCTGAACGGCAGGGTGTACGCGACATCCGTAAAGGAGCTTCCCGACGGTTATCAGATTACCTTCAGCGACGGGAATACCGTCACCATCAAGAACGGCGTAAGCCCCGTCATAGGAGTCAAGAAGGATGACGAAGACGGATTGTTCTACTGGACTCTTAACGGCGACTGGCTGCTGGACAAGGATGGCAAGAAAATGCCCGTCACCGGTCCCGCAGGAATTGACGGTAAAGACGGTGTCGACGGTGTCGACGGCAAGGACGGTGTCGATGGAAAAGACGGTAAGGACGGAACCGACGGCAAAGACGGCGTCGACGGCAAGGACGGGGCGGATGCGATTGCCCCGAAACTCAAGATAGAGGGCGACTACTGGTATATTTCGACGGACGGTGGAATCACCTGGGAACAACTCCAGAAGGCAAAGGGAGAAGACGGCGACGCTTTCATCGTTGCTATGGATCAAGACGAATTGAACGTTTACCTCCTGTTCAAGGACGGGACAATGATTGTCATTCCTTTCTGCGATGTAGAATCGTTGCTCACCCGCATACAGAGCATTGTTTATGTGCCTGATTATGACGACTGCAAGATAACGGTCAACGCTGCACTCGTCAAATATGGCAATCAGGCCGTCCTGATGGACCAGCCCACGGAGATAACCTATCAGGTCCTACCCGCAAGCCTTGCCAGCGTTCTGGCGGACAATATCTGGAAGTGGAATTACATGAATCCGGATGCTGTCGATTCTTGGGATTACTGGAATTATATTTTTGAGCTTGACCTGCCTGATCTGGATAAGATCAGCGGACAGGATTTCCGTAACTTCCTGAAAGAGAGTGGCGTTAATGATATTTTCGCTTGGTTTGACGTGCGCCCGGTCAAAACCCGTACAGGAGATGAAAACACGGAAAAATACAGCTTGAAAATAATAGACATCGTCAAGGCCGATGATATTACTGGAGAAATCACCTTCAAGGTCATGCCCGTGAACATTGCTTCCGAGAGCTTTGCGGCAGCCGGGCTCAAGCCTCAGGAGGAAATCGACAATTATTCAGGGGTCCGTTTCGTCTACAATTACGATGAACTGAAAGCTTACCAGAACCGCACCGCCTTTGCGGTCCAGTTGAGATTGTACCAGTTGCAGGATTGCAAGTTAACAGGAACTGACGAAAACGGGGATCATACTTACAAAGATTACGAGAACGAACTTGCAAGCACTTACACCGGCCTCTATCCCAACATACTTGACCCGATAGAACTGCTCCCGGGCGCATTCATTCCGGACTCCAACGGTGGATTTGTTTCCGCTGACGGCCTCAATAATGATCAGACTCTTCCTCACAACGTATTTCGCAAGGACGGCAACGACGAAGAACTCGGCTACCGCGTCATCATGGACGGCCTGACTCCGGCTTTCATTATCGGCGGCCAGACGGTATCCGCAAAAGAGGCATACGAGCTCGGCTATATGCTTCCGGGCTACGAGTTTAAAGCTGATGTCGTTAAAAACGGTCCCGTTGACGATGCAGTAATTGTAACTGAGAATTCCGACGGCCTGATAGTGGTTGAAATGGATCCCGATGCTTCCGAGGAGGTGCGCAAGGCTGCGGTGGGCGGATCCGTGGAGGGCAAATATACCCTCAAGACACCGTTCTGGATGATTGAATGCAGCGGAACCGTCACCATTACGGACGGCGACAGCTCCCAGGCGCTGGAAGGCTACGACTTCCTGCATTATGCCAATTGTACTTTCAATATCGACGTGGCCGATTTCGACGCCAATGACGGAAGCGTAGTCTGGTGGACACAGTGTTCCCCCAATTATTATAGTGAACCTCTTGATGCTACGAGTGACGGTTTCGGCAGGCCCACTTTCCTCCATGCACTGGCGGACTACAGAATGATGCCCATAAACCTCCTGACTCTCGGCTTCAACGTAGTGGACGGTGAGGACAAGGTACTGACCGAGGATGAAATAAAGGCCGCAGGCCTGGAAGTCCAGTTCGAATATACCGACAACACTCTCGGGGAACAGGAGCTCCCGGCCTGTGCTCAAGAAGGCAAATATCTGTATTACAACGACCTGTGGCTGGATAAGACGACCTTCTTCTACCAGCCGTGCGAAAAACCGTTCATTCCGATGAGGGCACGCCTGTTCCTGAATACGGGCGAAGGTAAGAAGGAGCTTCCCACCCGTTTCAGCAATCCCAAGGCTTCCGTAGCAAATCCTTCCCAAATCCTGGATTACAGTGCCTATGCCCTCGCCGCATGGGATACGTTCAGCGAATTCACCGGCGAGGACATCTATATCTCCCTCAACCAGCATACGATTTACCGTGAACCGCTTACTCAGTTTATCTTCCTTATGGACAACCGTCCCGGCGGTATCTGCTATTCCGTCATAGACAGCGGGCAGTGGGTGACCGGAAACGTGAGCTGGTATGATGCGACCAATGGAATTTGTCCTCCCGAATGCAATGGCTACCTGGAAGGCATTTCGTCAAAGGACGCATATCACATTACCAGCGAGCTGGTATTCGATCTGTCTGGCTTAACCAACGAAGTTCCAAAGGCTTTGAGGAAAAAGATAAGTGTCGTTTACAGTTCCGACGGTTTGAATTTCTACGACGACCCCGAGGACGGCAGGATACCTTATATCCAGTTCGACAATACTGCCGAATCTACTTTCTATGGATCGGTAGAGATGCCCGTACACGTGGAGTTGCCCAATCCCTGGCAAGCCCTCGCGACAGACTTCAAGGTAATCCTTCAGGGTCAGCAATAATATGTGCAGACGAGTCATATTGAAAGCTCTCGCCGTTATCGTCCCCGGGCTATGGACGACAATTGCGGCGGCGCAGGAAGGGACCATTGTCTTTACGCCCCAGTGGACTGCACAGGCACAGTTCGCAGGTTACTATGTGGCCGAGGCTAAGGGTTTCTACAAGGATGCAGGGGTGGATGTGAGGATCGAGCATCCGTCCGCCACCCAGCCCGCGATGAGCCGGCTGAGGAAGAACGAGTGCCAGGCCACGACGCTGCAGCTTTGCCAGGCCATGGAAATCGTTGACGGCGGTATTCCCCTGGTAAACATCCTCCAGACCTCGATGAACAACGGTATGGTGATAGTTTCTGCCCGTGGCGTGGATCCGCTTACGCAGAAAGGCGCCAAAGTGGGAATATGGAGCGTGGGTTTCGGCCAGCTGGCAATCTGTATGAGCATAATGGACAACCTCGATTACGAATGGATACGCTTTGCTCAGAACATGAACCTGTTCATAGCCGGCGCCCTGGATGCTACTCTGGCCATGAGTTACAACGAATACTATCAGCTGGTGCAGGCAGGCATGGAAGTGAACGACAAGAATGTGTACCGTTTCTGCGATCACGGCTATAATGTGCAGGAGGACGGTGTCTATATGACCCGCGCTTATTATCAGAAGCACAAAGACCAGGCAGCCCGCTTCGCCGAGGCCAGCCGCCGGGGCTGGGAATGGGCCGCCGAACACCCGGAAGAAACGCTGGAAATCGTGATGCAGTACGTGGACCGCGAGCACATAGCCACCAACCGGGTAATGCAGAAACTGATGCTTCAGGAAATCCTGCGCCTGCAGGTTGACCGCGAATCCGGGCAGCGCGAGTTTCGTCTGCGCCCGGACATGGTGGCGCTTGCCAGCCACCTGATGGTGGAGAATATGATGTTGGACCGCGAGGTGGCCTTTGAAGATCTTATCCCATGAAAAACCCCGTTGATTTCATACGCCGGAAACTCTCCATCAGGGTGAGTCTGTGGGTGGTCCTGTTTGCCGCCCTCATCTTCGTCGCCGCCCTTAGTTTCCTGTTCCTCCGGGCGCGCGAAGCCGTGCGCGAGGAGGCCGTCAGCCGGGCTACGCAGATCCTGGATAAAACCTCTCTGCAGGTGGAAGGCATCCTGAACCGTGTGGAGGTGGCTAGCGCCATGACTGAATGGCTCGTTCACCGGCACCCCGACAATCCCGACTCCATGTTCGTTTACAGTCGCGGAATGCTTGAGAGCAACCCTGACTTCTACAACTGTTCCATTGCCTTCGAGCCTTACTATTTCAAGGACAGGGGACGCTATTTTTCGGCTTATTCCAAGCATTCCGGAGACGGCATCCGCACTATTCAGGGAGGCAGCGACAACTACCAGTACTTCTATATGGACTGGTATCTGATGGCCAAGCTTCTGGACCGTTCCTGCTGGACGGAGCCGTACATGGACCTGGACGTGCCCACTAACACCAGCGAAATGGTGTCCAGCTACTGCAGGCCCATAAAGGATGATGATGGGAATCTTATTGGCGTCATCAACACCAGCCTGTCTTTGAGCTGGCTGTCGCAGACTATCTCCGCCGTAAAGCCATATCCCAATTCATACAGCATCATGACTGGCCGCGGCGGCACCTTCTTCGTCCATCCGGATCCTACGAAGATTACCCGGCAGACCATTTTTACCCAGACCATAGAGAATCCGGATACGGCGGTAGTGGCCCTGGGCCATGCCATGCAGCGGGGAGAGGAAGGCATGAAGCAAATGAATCTGGACGGTCAGAAGTGTTTCGTCTTCTACAAGCCTCTGGGGGAGACCGGCTGCAGCATGGCCATCGTGTGCCCTGAAAGCGATGTCTTCGGAGGTTTCGATTATCTGCGTCGGGCGATTGCGATGATAGTTATCGTGGGGTTGCTGCTCATGCTGTTCTTCTTCATCCGTATAATCACAGGCGAACTTCGCCCGCTGCGCCGTTTGGCGAAGGAGGCCGAAACCATCGCGTCCGGGAAGCTTGACGCCGAACTGCCAGACCTCAAGCGGGTCGATGAAATCGGGCAGCTGAGCCATTCCTTCAGCAACATGCAGCAGTCGCTGGTACAATACATTGACGAGCTTAAGGATACCACCGCCCAGAAGGCCTCCATAGAGCGCGACCTGCATATCGCGAGCGGCATACAGATGGGCATGCTGCCCAAAAACTTCCCCACCGGAAACGACCGCGACGACGTGCAGATCTATGCCTCTCTGACTCCTGCAAAGGATGTAGGAGGCGACCTGTTCGACTTTTACTTCCGCGACGGAAAGCTCTTCTTCTGTATCGGCGACGTAAGCGGAAAGGGCGTACCCGCCTCGCTCTTCATGGCGGTTACCAGGTCCGTATTCCGAACCGTATCGGCTCGCGAGGATATGCCCGACCGCATTATGGACAGCCTAAACAAGACCATTGCCGAGATGAATGAAAGCAACATGTTCGTGACTCTTTTCATCGGCGTTCTGAATCTTTCCTCCGGTTATATGCACTACTGCAATGCCGGTCACGACGCGCCGCTGCTGGTGGGCGCCGGAGTGGGAGTGTTGCCCTGCGACTCAAATATACCAGTGGGCTTCATGCCGGACTGGAAATACACCCTTCAGGAAGCGGAAATCTATACCGGCACGACCATCTTCCTCTTTACCGACGGCCTTACCGAGGCGGAGAATGTAAACCATAACCTGTTCGGCATGCAGCGTGTGAGCGACGTGGCCGTGGAGGCCCTCTCGAAGCAGGAACAGGAGCCCCGGCAGCTCATTGCCCGGATGACCGATGCCGTCCATGCTTTCGTGGCCGACGCTGACCAGAGCGACGACCTCACCATGATGGCGATACAGTTTATTGCAGGCCAGAGATCGGCGTAAACCGCTTCGATTCTGATAAACAGCAAAACCAGCCGCGAAGGCTGGTTTTGTCGTTTATTGTGCCACTGTTATTAAGGTCTTCCGCCACCGGGACCGCCTCCAGAACCGCCTCCAGGACCACCATTGCCTCCGGTGTAGTTGGAGAGGGATACGGAGGAACCGCCGGAGATACCGTCCACGGCCCAGACACCGCCGCATTTTGCCTCTCCGCTCACGCTCACGCCCTTATAGCCGCTGGAGAGCGAAGGCGCAGAAACGATAAAGCTGGAGATATTGGACGGGGCCTTGAAGGCAGCGATGAAGGAACTGCCATTGTTTAGGGCATTCCATGCACCTGCCGTTACGCTCATGCTGTACACACTCTGGGAAGCTGAATAACTTCTTTCCAGTCCGCCGTAAGCCACAACGGTAACACCGCTGTTAATGTACAGCTTTTTCCCTTCTTCCGTATTGGCGTCGATGGCAACTTCCGGATTTCCCTTGGTGCAGATGGCCATCACATAGCCGCCGTTAAGAATGGTATTTCCGTTGGAGTCCATGGCATCATTGCCGGATGAGAAGGCATAGACAAACCCATTGTTCACAGTAAGCTCTCCCTGGCTGTTGATGGCATCCTCATTCGTAGAAGATACGTAGGTTTCTCCGCCTTCGAAAGTAAGGTCACCCTTGACTTCCAGGCCCTCGCCGTAGGTGCTGTTTACGGTGACGGTTCCGCCGCTGATGGTGAGTTTGCCTGCGTATCCCGTTACTTTTGCGCGGTCTCCGCTGCCCTCCTTGGTCACCCAGCCGATCTTGATGCCCTTCGCCGAGACGTCGTTCACTTCACGGCCGGTGGTGGTTACGGAGAGGGTACCACCGGATATATAACTGTCGGATAAGGTGTGGTTGGTCTCGTCATAGTCGTAACTTCCCGCGTTGATACCTTTTCCACCGTCACCGGTGTTCTTGATTGTGAGCGAGCCGCCGGTCATGGCGAAGTAATTGTCGGCTTTGATGCCGGCAGAGCCGCTGTATTCGGAGTCTTCTTCGTCCCAGGCAACGCCGCCGGTCACGGTGACCATGTGCGTACCGCCTTCAATAAGGACATATTCGTCCGTGGTGATGCCTTTCTTCATGGCTGCAGCCGTAGAAACGACCAGGGAGCCGTTTGAGAGCTGGACGTGATCCTTGCCCTTGAATCCATGTCCGGCCCCGCTTCCGGCGTTGACCTTGATGGTGGGGCTGTTCATCAGGCGGATGTAATCGTCGGTAGCAATAGCCGATTTATCCTGCTTGTTCAGGGCATTGACGGAAAGCAGCCCGCTGCCGCTGAATATCAGCTGCGCCTCACTGAAGAGAACGGCCTTCAAGTCTTCCTCGCCTTCCTGAGCATAGGCGGCGGATTCGCTGTCCGAGAGCATATTGTTGCCGTAGACCGCAATGAACGTACGTTTCTTGTTCTGGTTGTTGATGGCAGCGCCGTCCGGATTGGTGATGCTCACCCCGTTCAGGACAATAGCCTGTTTCTTGGCGCCATAAACCTTAAAGAAACCGTTGGAGGTGGTTCCGGTGAGTTCATAGACGAGAAGCTCGCCGCCGGTGTTGTTCACCGTGACCTTGTTGCCGTCGACGGTTACGTAGCCATAGCTGTCGCCGGTGACGGCAGCATCGCCGGTATTGGAGAAGGTAATGGTAATCTTTCCATTGAACGAAGTCTTGGAGATATCATCGTCGGATGAGGGGTCGCCGGTGGATGCAAAAACGATCGAGCCGTCGTAGGCATCTGAGGATGTATTCACCACAGTCAACAGGAAAGATGCGCTGGAAGCCGAATATGTCTCGTCTGCAGCGGAGGAAGCCGTTATCAGCGTTGAACCGGCAGCTAACAGGTTAATGGCACCGTCGCTGCTGATGGTAGCCACTTCCGGCTGCGAGGATTCATACGTGACGCTTACGTTGTAGGAATTCGTAAGCGTGGGGAAAACGTTCTCCGAACCAATAACGGCGTCAAAGGAATCCGCGCTCCAGGCAAGCGCCGGGTCTTTAAGAGTGGATGCTCCCTGCTGTTCTTCGGGCGTTTCGCCGGGACTGTCGGGATTGAAAGGACCATCGTCCTTGTCGCAAGCCGTCAAGGCAAGTGCAATTGTCGTCAGGATTAACGCTATCTGTTTCATAATGCAAAGGTTTTAGTACACGATAACCGCATGACAACCAAGTATTATGCCAGAATAAAACTGCATGTATCCAGCTAACGTCTTCATTCGCCGTTGCGGAATAAGAAAACCAGTCGTCTAGTCGTACGTGATGCTTTCGATTCTCAGGCGCAGAGTACCGGAGGGAATCCTGGCCTCGGCGATTTCGCCGACCTTCTTGCCCATCAGGGCGGCACCGATAGGGGATTGCAGCGAAATCTTGCCGGCATCGAGATCCATCTCGTGAGGGCTGACTATCTCGTATTTCATCCGGGTATTTGTAGCGAGGTTTGTGAACTCAACCCGGCTCAGAAGGCAAACGCTGTCTTTTGGGAGATTGTCCGGGTTGATTACGCGAGAATGCTCCAGGACCTTCTGGAGGAAGCGGATACGGCTGATGGTCTTCGCCTGGATCCGCCTCGCCTCGCGGTATCCCGCATTATCGCTCCGGTCCCCCTGGGCGCTGGCCTCCGCGAGGTCGTCAGTCACCCTGGGGTAAACCACGTTGATAAGATTATTCAATTCGGCGGCAAGCTCGTCGTATCGTTGTTTGGACAGGTATTCCATGGTTCAAATATACTCTTTTTCGACGAAAAAGCATTATCGGCAGTATTGGAATAATGTGGACAATTATTTATTTTTGGCTGTTGAATTATAATGCCTTATGGAAGACTCTCGCAAAAACACTTATGAACTTCCTGTGATGAAGGTCATAGAGATCAGGCAAAAGGGTATAATCTGTGACAGCGGGGAAGTCCCCGGTTTTGAGCACGGCTGGGATCTTGATTTTTAACCGATTAATTGTCTGAAAGATGAAACGTATCACAACGATTATCATATTGACGGCCTCAGCGGCCGTGCTGATTAACGGCTGCCAGGAGCCGATGATCGAGGTTAAGGCGAAGGCTGGCGTTCCTATGACAATACAGGCGTCCGTGGTCGAACCGAAGGGAACTAAGACCATCTATGAGTACACGGACGACAGGACGCTGGAAGGGTCTTGGGATTCGTATGAAGCCATTACTGTGGTTTCTTTCGACCAGAACGGCATCACGTCCGTCGATGAGTTCGTTTCTACCGGTGAAGCAGGCCGCAAGAAGGCGGAATTCTCCGGAACCTGGTGCGGAAACGAAGGAGACAGGATCATTTGCCTGTATCCGTCAGTGGACTCGTACGCAGGCAATTCGATCTTCGACGGCGTGAGATTGGGATCTCCGACCATTTATATGAGAAACCTTTCAACCGCTTCGAGTGCCCTGCAGCACGATGATCCGTGCTCTATCTCCGATGTCGATCTGATGCTGGGCGAGGTGACGTTATACAACGATATCGCCTACGTGAACCTGGAGCATCAGTTCGCCGTTTTCCGAATTGAGGTGACACTTAGGAATTTTCCGTACGAAGCTCCTGCAGGTTCGCCTTTCGACCAGGCGAGAATCAATACCATCCGCATCAAGTGTGTGGATCCCGACTCTGATGAGGAGGAAGAGTGGGGGGTGAATGGAGATCCGGTCTTCGTCCGGTTCTCCGGTATGGATGTGACCACCGATAGCTATACGGGTGTGCCCTTCACAATCGAGAGAGGACCGCAGGACTTTTACCTGCTCGATTCCGGAAATTACAGCGATCTCACGCTGATGGATGAAGATATAGTTGAAAAGACCTTCTTTGTACCGGTCCGCTTCGATAAGAACCTCGAGGCGGGATATGAACTGTGTTTCCAGTTCGGCGGCAACTATTACGACGACGAGGAGGAGCGTCGGAATTCTGTCACTGTGTTCCCCGGCTGCGACATGCGGAAGACAATAACGTCCAGGCTCCCGCTCGAAAACGGCAAGATTTACTGCTTCAAGGTAACCATATAGGCTGATTACTGATACTCCAGGCCCTTGACGCCAACGCCGATATTGATCGGAATCTTCACCATCTTACCCATAGCGGAATAGCGCTCATAACTGCTCTTGAAATAGAGCGCCGTGAACATATGGAGGGCCCGGGGATGGCGTTCCGATTCGGGCGTATCCAAGATTTTCTGCACCGCGTCATCGTCCGTAGCCACGATCTGCAGCGCGATGAAGTATCGGCCGGGTTCCAGCAGGATGGTCTCCTCCGGCTGGATTCTGTAGTCCTGTCGGGTCTCCGATTCTATGATGTTGACGTAGATGGGCTTGTGCAGGACATTGATGAAGGACTCCGGATCGCCCTTGATGCGATACACGTTGATGGAGGCGACGCAGCCTGGGATGTAGTTGTCCAGTATGGTGAACTGAATGTCCTTGATCAGGAAGGGTTTCCGAGTCTTGGCGATGCAGCCCAGCTCCGCGCCTTTCCCGCCCCCACCAGGGCGGTGGAAATCGGCGCATCCGAGCTTCTCGTTGATCTTCATCCCAGGGCTGACGAGGTACTTTTCTTTGGTGTTCCCGCCGATGGATACGGCCGGCGGCAACTCCTGCTCCCGCAGGACGATCAGCACGTCGTCGGCCGGCCCCGTAACCGGATACGCGGCCTCCTGATAGGAAATGTGGTAGAATACTAGCGTATCGCGCGGGACTGCAATCTCAAAGCGGCCGTCGACCGAGGAGATGGTGCCGATCTGGTGCCTGGGCATACCCAGCTGGACATATTCGACGGCTTCGCCTTTCTCATCGATAATCCGTCCTTTGACAGTGACGCGCTCTTGCGCAAGGGCACAGAAGGGGAGAAGAATAAACGCCAGAAGTAGTTTGATTTTCATGTATTGTACATTTGACGCCGGGAATAACACAAAGATAATGCCGACGGGAGAGGGTAACGAGGACGCCGGCTGGAGGTTGAGTATCCGTTTGTGATTTGCTGCGGAAAAGTAGAAGGTCGAAAGATTTTTCAAAATATCGCTTGCGATATAAAAATAAAAGTTGTATATTTGCATCGTGAACGACATAAACAACAACTAAATATTCAAAAATCATGGACTTTACTACTACTATCCAGATCTCTCAGATGATCATCAACGAGCTTGCCGGCAGCGCTTTCGTACACAAGATGCAGGGACAACTTTTCAAGAGCCAGGGCTTCACGAAGCTGGGCGAAAAGTATATCGGCCACTACAACGAGGAAATGGCCTGGGTCGAAAAATATACAGACCGCCTGCTTGACCTCGGTTATGTGCCCGAAGTGAAGGTTTCAAACCAGACCAAACTTATCGAAGACCCCAAGGCCTACATCGAGGCTGACCTCAAACTCCAGAAGGAAGGCGTTGAGACTCTCTACAAGGCTATGCCCGCCCTTGCAGACGACCCCACTACCTACGACATCACCAAGGCCTATCTGCTGGACGAGGAAGAGGACCAGTACTGGGACGAGGAGCAGTTGGACCTCATAGAGAAGATCGGTTATCAGAACTGGCTCGTAAAGCAGCTGTAATATGGCAAAGATATATGATTTCAAGGCCCTTAACAACAAGGGTGTGGAATTTGACTTCGCGCAGTTCGAAGGCAAAGTTCTTTTGATCGTTAATACCGCGTCCAAGTGCGGTTTTACTCCTCAGTACGACGGCCTGGAGGCCCTGTATCAGAAGTATAAGGACAAGGGACTGGCCATCGTCGGCTTCCCCTGTGACCAGTTCGCCCATCAGGAACCCGGCTCCGACGAGGAGATTGCTGAGTTCTGCCGCATCAACCACGGCGTCACCTTCCCGCTGATGGCAAAAATCGAAGTTAACGGCGAGAGCGAGCATCCGGTTTTCACTTATCTCAAGTCCGTCGCCCCGACGGAAGAGTATAAAGGTCTCAAGGGGAAAGCTACCCGCTCGATGCTAAAAGGAATTAGCAAGAGCGCAAAGAAAGACAGCGACATCCTTTGGAACTTCACCAAGTTCCTGATCAACCGCGACGGCACCATCGTCAAGCGCTTTGCGCCAGTAGCTGAGCCCGCCTCCTTTGAGAAGGATATTGAAGAAATGTTATGATTGAAGAAAAATTCAAACTGGATAACCAGCTCTGTTTCCGGCTGTACACTGCTTCCCGGCTGATAACCCAGGCGTATTATCCGCTGCTGGGAGAATTCGGCCTGACGTATCCGCAGTATCTGGTGCTGCTGGTGCTGTGGGAGAAGGATGAACAGCCGGTGAATGACATAGCTAAACGGTTGATGCTGGAGACAAACACCGTTACGCCCCTTCTGAAAAGGATGGAGGCTGAGGGTATAGTAACCCGCAGCAAGGGCAAGAAGGATGCGCGACAAACCATCGTTAAACTCACAAAGAAGGGACGAGACCTTCAAAAGAAGCTTATCGATGTCCCCGAGACTGTTGGCAACGCCGTCATCTGTGAGAGCGTCACTCCGGAAACCGTTCCAGGTCTTTTCTTCATGCTGGACGATATTATCAAACAACTCAAACAATAGCCCAATCCCTTTTGTTACGAAAGAAAAAGTATTACAAGCCATGCGCGAATTCGGTGCACCTGTAAACGCCGGTAAGATTGCTTAAATCACCGGTATCGACCGCAAAAAGGCCCAGGAGCGTGTCTCCAAGTTTTGATTTAACCTTTGCTTGTATTTTGCATCTAATGTTTAGACGCAATTCCAAAACCGTATGAAATCTCATCCGCTTCGAACCATTGTTATAGCATTAGCTTGCTCTTTCTTTTGTCTTGAAATGAATGCCCAGCGCATCATATGCGACGAAACCTGCAAACTGGCCGACGCGCCGCCGGCAACTGCTTCTGCCGTTACCACGAAACCAGCACAGACAAAACCAACCGCATCCACAAAAAAAACGACCACAACTCCGGTATCTGTAGTAAAGGAAGAACCCGGCTTTGCCGTAGTCAGTCCCGCCGGCCGGTTAAAGAAAGGGCTTTTGCCAACTATTACGCCAATCCAGGCGGAGCAAAAGATGGAGGAAAGCACAATCTGAGGCAGTATCAGGGTCATATCCGCAAGGATGAAGGCGGCGAAATGACGCCTACCCCGGAGTGGTACGATTCTCCTGAAAGCGAGCAGATGACCATCCCCACTATGAAGCGCGGAATGACGGCCTTCCTCATCACCGGCGATGCTGCCCGTAACAAGGTGCAGACCATGCCTGGCGGCGGATATGCTACGGTCAAGATTGAACTGCCCCGCAACTGGGACAAACTGATGGCGGAACTTGGGTATCAGCCACTAAAAGAGTTTTACGTAAAATGATAAAAGGAGTTTTGTAAATTCCCGTTTCACGGCTATTTAAGGCTTCGTCTCGGAAACAGCTATCATTGATTCTCAGCAGTTTACTCATACTGACCTGGTTGACGTGAAACGATTTTCATCTAATTTGAGTAAAACTCAATAAATCAGCAAATTATAAAGGATTTACCAACCAGAAATGTCTATTATATCGTAACGTGTAGCGGTCCTGCCGCAGCGTAGAAACAAGAAAGCCAACCGGTTAAGGTTGGCTTTCGAAGTATAGTAGACTACACAGGTAAATCCTCGAACTTTTTTTAGATCCCGCCGATCTTGACGCGTACTCGCAAAGCGTTGAGAATGACATAGATACACATCCCTACTCCTTGGGCAATTGTTCCAAGGAGCTGATTTTTGCGTGCTTCGGCAATACTTTTTTAGCGTCCACCTTATCACCAAATCTCTTCTCGTCTATGATAAAGCGTTCGTGAGTTCCCTGTCCGACTATACCCTCATCACTGTAGACAACAACCCTGAATGTAATCTTCCTGCGGTCGATATCAATGACTTCCGACTCACACCAGACCTTATTGCCAACGGGAACGGCGCTAGAATGACTTACGTTCACATGAGTACCGACCGTTTCCTGTCCTTCCTCAAGATACGGTTTCACTGACAGACGGCTGGTAGTCTCCATCAGTGCAATCATCATAGGTGTAGCAAGAACTAGAACAGTCCCGCTGCCGATGTGCTTTGCGGTGTGTTCAGTCCCGACTATCAGTTCCCTTCTTCCTTTGATTCCAAGTTCCAACATATTATTTCAACATTATTGCATTGATATTCCGCCCGCACTGAATTCCCTCTCGTCTGGCTGAAAAGAAGGAGGAATCAAGGAAGGTGTCTATGCCGCAGATCTGGATATTCTCCTCCTTCATGACAGACTCCAAGAGAATCCAACGGCAAGCTTCAGGCAGATTGATATGATGACCACCAGACATCGGTTTCTTTCCCCTAGGCCCCATGAACTGCCAGACCCGGTCCATAGGAAAACCGGTATCTTTGAATACAGCCGCGACATCCTCTCCGACCTGAAAACTCTCCGGACCGATGCATGGACCAATAGCCGCCTGAAGGTCTGAAGGCACGGTTCCGTATCTGTCTTCCATGATTCCGATAACCTTCCGGGAAATCATCTGCACTGTCCCTTTCCACCCCGAATGTATGGCCGCTATTACACGTTTCCCCGGGTCGTAAAGGAGAATCGGGACACAATCGGCCGTTCTTACTCCTATCGATACGCCTGGAAGATTCGTAACCAGGGCATCATAACCCTCCAAATCTTCCCTCGTCATATCCGGCCGGTCTACGATAGCGACCCTCGACCCGTGTACCTGGTGGCCTTGAATGACGGGATAAGGGAGGTCGGAATCTCTTCGGGTGGTAAAAGCTTCTACACCCGGGCCCATAGGATAGTAGAGTAGGTCCTTAAACATACCGCTAAGATAGTGAAAAAACAGCCCCAAGCCATCAATTCCTTGTATTTATATTTGCATTACAACAAAGAGATAAGTGCGGTAAGGAATGGACAATAGCGATACATTTACAAGAATGCCCAGAGAAAGAAAAAACCGGAAAAACTTACGACTTTTCCGATTTAGTAAAACAAACAGGCATATTCTCGAACTATTTCGAGGACCTTAAGAAGCTTGATAGAATCTCGCTTAAAGAACCCTTACACTGACTTGTCGGCCAAGTCCTTGGAAGAGTTTCACCAAAGTTGAAAGTTGGATATCGGCACGACCTCTCTCAACTCTGGAGATGAAACTTTTCTTTGTTCCAATCTTATCCGCCAGTTGCTCCTGGGTGAGACCGGCTTTGAGCCGTTCGTCCTTGAGTTGCTCTCCGATAATAAATGCATCGCACTCCATCTCAAATTGGTCACGCTCGGGAGTGCCTTTTGCACCGAAGTCTTCAGCGATGAGGTCTTCAATAGGAGTTAGTTTCTTTTCTTCTTGTTCTTTCCTAGCCATTGCTCTGCTCTGTTTTCTGATCAAAATACTTTTTCATCAAGGCTTCAGCCCTGTCGAGTTCCTCTATAGGCGTCTTCCGTGTTTTCTTCTGAAAGCCATTGAAAAGAATCACCAAATTTCCTTCGTCAAAGCAACAGAATACCCGGTAGATGATATGCCCGTGTTCAACACGTATTTCAAAAAGTCCTTTTCTTCCCTCAATCGCTTTAAGGAACTTTACTGGAATAACTTGAGCCATCATTATCAGGGTAAGCACCTGATATAGTTTCTTCAAGGCTTCTCTATCCAGCGTCTTTCTGAACTCCTTGAAGTAATCCCCAAAGACGACTACATGCCTCACAAACTCTCTTTTCATACATCACATAGCTTTAATACTGCAAAGTTAACGAATTAGTAAACAAAAACAAGTCCAATATAGAAAAAAGAAAAAATCTTTCGATTCATCTCCTGTCGCAGACTCCTAAAGAGTCAGCCGAGCGACCATGCCAGTCCACGAAAGCGACAGAGTATAAGCATTTTAAGCCGCATTTGCTTATACCGGGCCACAGACTTTGCAGGGTATCGTCACCGGCGGGGAAAAACTATAAAAACCCACCCTGGATTCGGAGGCCGCAGGCCGACAGAGGGGATAGCGGCGAATCAGCGGAAGGGGAACCTTCGGAGCGAAGCGACTAAGCCCATCCCCCGAGGGGAGGGGTTTGGGGTGGGGGTAACGTGTGCGGTCCTGCCGCAGCGCAGAAGCATAAAAGCCAGTCAATTGACTGGCTTTTGCTTCGTAGGCTACGGGGTCGAAAAGTCTAAATATCTTCTGAAGTCATTTGAGGAAATCGAAGAGTTTTGGGAGTATTGGCAGCGACACGGAAGAGGAACGATACTGACACTCCTTTCCCTGTCGCCATTCCTATTTTTCCACGAGATACTCCACCTCCTGTAAATGCACATATAAACGGCAGAAACTCCCTCCCCTAAGGGTCGATATCGCCCTATGTAAGTTCCCCGAAAAATCGCCCTTGGAGGAAGGTATAGCAAATATGAAGACCCCCCTATGCGTAAATTGTGGCCCAATTTTTTTGCCCGATTTTTCAGCAACTAATATGGTGTAAAAATGGCTGTTTTTCGGGCGTGAGAACCGACGCTCGTATGACTTTCGTAATATTTTCGTATTACCAAATACATTGTCGTTAATATAATCAAAAAATCGAGATTTCCAATAGGTTAGGGCTACCTTTTCAACCTTACTTCCCATATTTATTAGCAAAAAGGAGAACAAATATGGAATACAAGAGACAATCACGACACCCGAGCGAAGCAACGAAGTACAAGACGTCCCAAGCATTAAAGGGAAGAAGTAAGCCCGAAATGGTCAAACAGAAGATATCTAACTCGCTCAAGCAGTATTGGTCTAACGACGACAACTTCCCTGCCGACAAGCCGAGCGGAGCAACGATTTACGACATTATGCTATAGGCTGTACCTTTGTTGTTGTCTAACCAAAACACAACAACTTTATGCAAATCATTGTAAAGAGCAACGAGTTCACGTACTCGTACGACAGCAGCGTCAAGGACACCATTGACGGAGGCTGTGTTGAGGAGTATTTCCCTTCTGTTGAGGAAGCAGTAGACGCAGCGTTGACGCTTCTATGGAACGTCTACAGCAAGGGCAAGGTCGCCCGAGCGTTGAGAGACGGCGTTCCCGCTCAAGAGTACGTTGACGAGAAGTAAAAAAAGGAGCACCAAGGATTGAGTTCCAAGGTGCTCTCTTTGTGTTCAAGAACATTATTCTGCTTTGAAATAATACCTCTCCATATCATACCAATATTCGATATCCGACAGCGTAAGTTGGTCAATATATAATTCGTTTTGCTCGTCAAATACTTTATTACATTCTATGCCCCCAAACAAATACTTGCACTTAACTCGATTGCCATTCTTGTCATAATACCAAAAAACCTCATTGTAGTGTATGTATGGATAACCTCCACTTGTTGTCATATAGTAATGTGCATAAATGTCCACCCCATTATACTTCGTTAAAACCCTATCGTATTCTGTATCTCCGTCAAAATATGAATAAGAATAAGGAGCCTGAGCAACAAACTCTTTTTTGTTTGCTTTAAGCAATATTAATGTTGTTGCAAAAAAAGTTAGCTTATTGTCGACTATTGTGTATGGAAAAACAAACGACATACCGTCGTCTTGAACCATTTTCATATTGCCATTCTGAAAAAACAACTTGGCAATGTAGAACTCCTCGTAGTCTTTAACAGGCTGACCATTGAATAAGTCCTGCTGCTTTTCGAAAACATACCACCGACCCTCAATATCTTTCACGTCGTCGGTTATTGCCTTTTCACAAGAACATAGCATTACACTCATACCAAGCAGGAGCATTACTGCCACGAATAACTTTTTCATTTTGACGATTGGGTTAGCATTGTGCCTCAAAGGTAAGAAAATATTTCCACTTCGTCGCATTGAAGTTTCAGGAGCGGTACGTACATACCGATATATTAGAATAGTATATATAATACTCAAGGTACTTAAGAACTTGGTATATATACAAGGTTTTATAGATATAGAAAGATATATTCAAATCCAACTAAAGTTGTCTTTGAATATTATCTACAGCAACTTCCGTTGGAAGTTCCTGAATGCACTATTGGTTATTCTCTTCGTCTTCTTTGAAGGTTTTCCCTGCGGGGCGGGTGTGTCAAAAACAAGGGGTGTGTCATTTTAACTCCTCAACCCCCGACAGGGGCACTTGAAACAGGAGGCATACCAAGCCCGAGGTGTGTAAGGTTAAAATAAAATCTTAACTTGACGGGGTTGTCAAAAATCCGTACCTTTACTGACAAATCAGTCAATGTATGGAAGCAGCAGTTCAACGTATCCTTGAAATCCTCGAAGAACAGGGTATCTCAAAGACTCAGTTAGCGGAGAAGAGCGGACTTGCCCTCGGTACAATCAGCCGTATCCTCAACGGCAAACAGAAACTCAAGACGGAGACCCTAAAAAAGATTACTGACGCATTAGAGGTTTCAACGTATGAGATACAAGATACAGAGGCGGATAGTAATGCACGATTCAAGATTGCAGGCTATCTTGACTATTGTGGAGACATAGTTCGTATCAAGTCCCTGAAAGACCTAAAAGCACAAGTCAGCAAAATAGAGACCTTGGAGACAGGGTTTAAGTTCAAGGAAAAGAAACTGCCACCTCAAAAGCCGATTACCCTTGCTGACCTTGATTTCAATCGGTGGGAGACCATTGACGCGACCCAAACGGAAGTGCGTAGTTTTAAGAGCGGAACTGACATTGTTGAGGGAGAGCCATTCGATATAGGTAATATGTGCGGCGGGTATCCGTTCCTTCTTAACGGGGAGCCATTCAACAACAGCGAGGCCGCATACATTGCAGGCAAGTTTTCCAACAATACGGAGCAGCATATTAAGATTCAACGGCTCCTGCAGGATAACAATGACGGATACGCGGCAAAGAAGAAAATCCGTATGAGAAACGAGAATATCGCCCGCACCAAGGAGGATTGGGAGACCTTCAACGTGGAGTATATGAAGTATGTCGTATGGCAGAAGTGCAAAACCAATAAGGCGTTCGCTAAAAAACTCAAAGAAGTTCCCATTACCGCTCTTATAGTTGAGAATAGTACGGGTATGACAGGGGAAACGGCGCAAGTGTGGGGGTGCTTCAATCGTCCTCTTATGGAGTTGAGAGACGCCAAAGAGAAGAAACTCATTATGGAGCAACCCAAGGCGAATAAGGAGGCCCTCAATATTGAACGGAACAAGTGGAATAGGTACGGAGTATGGGAGGGTCGGAACCTTATGGGGAAAATCCTCAAGGCGTGTTCTATCTGCATAATAAATGAAACGGAGTTGCCGATTGATTACGACTTACTCCGCTCCAAGCATATCCACCTGTTCGGGAAAGAGATTGAGTTCCCAAGGGGTTAGTCCTACAGAAACTTCCCGAGCTTCCTCAACGTCCCGATTGACGTACCTGTAAGTTTTTGAGTATTGCGGAGGGAATAGCCCCTCTTCAATAGGTTTATCTCCTTTGCGTATTGGGCCTTGTACTCCTCGTCAGTTTTCCTGTATGTATCGGGGCGTCCCATTTTCTTCCCTGTCTCGTGGCACTTAGCAATATATGTGTTCCTGCCACTCGCAAACCTTTCTGCTATATTCATTTTTTCCCATTCGGCTACAGAAATCAGAAGGTTGCACAAAAAAGTCGCCATTGGATTGACAGTGCCGTCTTGTTTGAGGGTTTCCAAGCCATAGTTTACAATAAATAGAGATACCTTTTGTTCAATCAGGAAGGATATTATCTTCGACGCCTCCGCTACATTCCTTCCTAATCTGTCGATTGACAGGCAAACCACCTTGTCTATTTTATTCTCCTTCACGTAATTTATCATTTCCATTACCTCGGGACGTTCCTCGTTCTTCTTCCCGCCCGATATTTTGTTCTCAAATACCTTGACGACTTCCCACCCCGCATTCTCACAATATTGTTGCAACTCGCGCCACTGCCTCTCCGTATTTTGCTGAATTGTCGAACAGCGTATAAATAGGCAAACCTTTGTTCCCATAGTGTCTTATCTGTTTGAGAGCCCATACTCAGCCCGTACCCTGTTTTCGTAGTCAGGGCAGCGCTCTACCAATCTGTCAATGACGTCCACGAGTTCGTCAAAGTACACGTCCTGACGTTCTTTGAAAAGGGAACCGTCCCTTTTCTCGAGGCGTACGGTGAAAGTGTCGCTCCCTTCGTCGTAGAGCACCCTAACAATGCCCGTGAAGAGAAAGCCTTGAACACGAAATCCAAGGCCATTCCTCAAGGCCACGGCGTTGTGGAAGCCCCAACTCATTACGATACCCGCCTGACAGCGGAGGATTGAGATTATATACTTAGCCATTTCCATATCTGCATTATATTGAGGGGAGGATATCCACCTCCCCGTGTTTGACATTAAGAGAGCACGTCGATTATGTTCTGCCACCTGAAAGAACGGAATGCACCCTTCTCGACGTCGAAATAGCAGGAGCAGCCCCAAGTCTCGGGAGATACCCCCCGTCCGTTGATATGCTTGTTGCACAGGGCGACGTTGAGAGTGCCGAATGCTTCACGGACGGAGCCGTCCTTCTTGACGTATAGGAAGTGGCAAGTTCCCTCACGCATTTGGCGCTTAGCTTCTTCTATAAGCATTGACTTGGCTACTCCAATAAGGGCAGAGCCTTTCTTGACGCTGACTGCAGCAATGTGGCGAGCGACGAGGGCATTGTTAGTGGCGGTGGAGATAATGGTATTCATATTCAAAGAGAGTTAAAAGGTTAAACGTTATGTATTCTTATGGTTAGTCCCCGTAGTAGCGTCCTGCAACTCCGTAGTAATCTGCGGGAACCTCGAAAGAGGCGACGGGCTCAGGCTTGAGGTACTTCTCGTCAATCTTGTTGAGATAGGCATTGGCTTCTTCAATGGTGCGGAAGTGGTTGCCGCTGAAGTGATATCCTTCCTTGTTGTAGTTCTTCAGCATAAGGGCAGCACCAAACTTATCTGCAACAATCTGCCAATCGTAGCCGTTGAGGGTTGTTCTGTTTATGACGATTTCGTTGTTCATATACCTGTTCTTTTTTTCTATTACAAAGGTAATAAAAATATATGACATTTCCAAATATTTTGTCATATTTTAACATTACATTTTAATCATTTTTCATTACGGAGGCTTGGAAATCCAAGGGAATAATCATATATTTGTATGATTTCAGCAAACTTTACATAGTATGAGCGATAAAACGTACTTTGAAGAGAACGGAGACGCCCTGTTGAGGCAGAATGGTATATCCAAGACCGAGTTCGCCGAGAAAATGGGCGTAAAGAAGCAGAACGTCAATACTCTCTTTGCAACCAAGAACATTCTTATACTGCGGAAAGCAGCACAGGTGCTCGACGTGCCTCTCGAACGTCTCATAGCGGACGCAGACGAAAAGCCCGCTATCGGCATATCAGGCTTTGTTCAGGTGAATGAGCGTATCTTCCGTATTGGAGATAAGGGCGACCTTCATAATGTCCTGTCCTACGTCGAGGAGTTGGAGCAGAGCGCAGAGTATCAAAATAAAATCGAAGGTTAAAATCGTTAGCAATGGGAACCGAGGAACTATCCAAGCGGACTACTATAAACATTCAGGAGAAAGCCAATCTCATTTGGGCGATTGCCGATAAACTCGTAGGCACATACAAGCCGCACGAGTACGGCAACGTTATCCTGCCAATGTGCGTTATCAAGCGTTTTAGCGATACTCTTGCGCCTACCAAGGACAAGGTGCTCAAGGTCAATGCCGACCTCGATAAGCGCGGTCTTGTGGTCAAGGACGGCTTCTTGAAAACGGCGTCAGGTTATGATTTCTACAACACGTCGCAGTTTGCTTTCGAGGGCCTGCTTGGAGACGCCGACAACATAGCTGACAACTTCCGCTCATACCTCAACCACTTCTCCACGAACGTCATTGACATTATCGAGAAGTTCGATTTCGACAAGGAAATCACCAAACTCTCCCACAATGGTATTCTTTACAACGTCATAGCAGAGTTCTGTACGAAGAAAGCCTATATGGGCGCGGACGAAATCAGCGCCGTTGATATGGGCTACATATTCGAAGAGTTGGTTAGGAAGTTCTCTGAAAGTTATGACGAGCAAGCAGGAGCGCATTTCACCGCTCGGGACATTATCTACCTTATGGCGGAAATCCTTGTGGCCCCACAGAGAGAGAAGATTGCCGAGGACGGCATTACGGCGTCCATTTACGATATGGCAATGGGGACGTCCCAAATGCTCGACTGCCTCAGCGAGAAACTCTATGAGATAGACCCCGAGGCGTCCCTGACAGAGTTCGGTCAGGAACTGAACGAACAGACATTTGCCATAGCCAAGGCCAATATGCTTATCAAGGGTGGCAATGCGGATAATATGAAGCACGGCAACACCTTGAGCGACGATAAGTTCGAGGGGTATAAGTTCGACTACATAATCTCCAATCCGCCTTTCGGCATTGAGTGGAAGAATGAGAAATCTGCAGTTGAGGCCGAGAACAAACGAGGAGACGCAGGACGTTTCGGTGCAGGTCTACCTGCCATTGGTGATAGTCAGCAACTATTTGTCCTAAATGGAGTGGCCAAGTTGAAGGATACGGGGCGTATGGCAATCATACAGAACGGCTCGCCACTTTTCAAGGGAGACGCAGGCTCAGGCGAAGCGGGCATTAGAGGATACCTCCTCGAGAACGATTGGTTGGAGGCTATCATACAGATACCCAATGATATGTTCTACAACACAGGCATAGCCACATACATTTGGGTAATCACCAAGGATAAGGCTCCCGAGCGTGTAGGAAAGGTTCAACTCATAGACGCCTCCAAGTGTAGCGTGAAACGTCGCAAACCAATCGGCAACAAGCGCAATGAGTTCACGGACGAATGTATATGGCTCATTAAGGAAGCATACAACGATTTCAAAGACGAGACGCGCATAGACACGACCTACGGCCTTGAGGTTGAGGTCAAAATCAAGGATAACGAGGACTTCAAGTACAGGAAGGTGATTGTCGAGCGCCCCATTACAGACGAAGACGGCAAACCTATCCTCAAGAAGGGTAAGCCGCAAGCCGACAGCGCAAAGCGGGACACCGAGAGTATTCCTTGGAAAGAGGACGTTGAGGCGTATATGGAGAAGCACGTCTATCCCTATGCCCCTGACGCTTGGATAGACGAGAAGAAGACGAAGATAGGGTACGAGATACCTTTCACGCGTGAGTTCTACAAGTACGTAGCCCCGAGGAAAAGCGACGAAATCTTTGCTTCCCTGCAGGAACTCGACAAACAAGAGGCTGAACTTATGGCTAAGATAATGGGGAAATGAAAGAGATAGGGAAAGATATAAAGGCAATGGACGTTGTAAAGGGCGTTGCTGAAGGCGTCCTTTCTCAAGTCCCATATATCGGGGCATTTGTTCAGGCTGTGGATAGCGTAAAGGGCAACGTGCTACAGCGTCGCTATGAAGCGTGGCAAGAAGAGGTGGGGAAACGCATATCGGCTCTTGAAGAAGAAGTTCGAAATGGTCTCGGGGGTAGTGATAGTTTCGCGACAACACTTATCAAGGCGACAGAACTTGCCGCTCAGACAAGCAATATTAAGAGGGTGTATCTTGCAAATGCCGTGAAATATGCGGCAGAGCACGATATCCCTGAAGACGACTTGATATTGCTATTCAATGCGATAGAGAAGTATACAACGTCCCATATCAAGATTCTACATTACTTGCAAGCCCCCTCAAGCCTCAACACGGATAACTCTCAATATATGGCAGGAGGGTTTATGACTTTCTTTGAGAAAGCCTATCCCAATTTTGACAGACAAAGAGAAGCATTGATACTGAAAGAACTATACAGGGACGGCTTTATCAATACTGATAGCGACGGAACAATGTCATTTTCGGGTATGATAGCGAAACGAACAACCGATTTCGGCGATTTGTTCCTGTCATTTTTTGGAGTAGAGGAGGCGAACTATGAGTAGGGTAATGAAACATAGCGGTATCCCTTGGATTGGAGAGATTCCAAGCCATTGGGATACTTGTTCCATAAAGCAGATTATGAGGAACAAAAGCGTCAAAGGGTATCCTGACGAACAGGTTCTTTCTCTCTATCGAGATTATGGTGTCATTCCTAAAGATAGTCGAGACGATAACCATAATATCACGTCCGAGGACACAAGCGGCTACAAACTTGTTGACGAAGGCGATTTTGTCATAAACAAAATGAAGGCGTGGCAAGGCTCTATGGCCGTGTCAGGGTATCGTGGGATAATCAGCCCCGCCTACTATATATGCAGATTTACGGCTCCTGTTTATAAACAATACATTCATTACTTGTTGAGGAATGAGACCTACAAGGCAGAGTACTTGCGCCTTTCAACAGGGCTACGCGTTGGGCAATGGGACTTAAACATTGAAGATTTCCTTCATATCCCTATGGTTCTTCCTCCTATGCCCGAGCAACAAGCCATTGCCGATTTCCTCGACAAGAAATGCAGTGAGATTGACGAAATGGTTTCGCTCCAAGAGAAGATTATTGAGGAGTTGAAGGCATACAAGCAGTCCGTAATCACCGAAGCCGTATGTAAAGGACTTAACCCCAATGTCCCTATGAAGGATAGTGGGATTGAGTGGATAGGACAGATACCCGAAGGGTGGGATATCGTGCAGACACGAAGGATTGTGTTTAACCATTTACAAGGATACTATGACGCCGACGGCTATGTAGCGTCAGGATATCGTTTGCTTCGTATTACTGATTTGTCAACCAACGGGAACATTGTTTTAACAGAGGCTCCTTATGTTAAAGAAACCCCGCAGATTAGTGCTTTTCTTTTAAAACAAGGTGATTTTTGTTTTGCCAGAACAGGTGGTGCAGGAAGTTTTGGCTATGTCTCAGGAGATATTGAGCCCGCAGTATTCGCTTCTTACCTTATTAGGTTCAGGTTTATTGGGCAAGACACCGACTATCTTCGTTATTATTTTTTATCTCATAGCTTCATTGGTGAAGTGGGAAGTTTGATTCACGGCGGCGTTAACAAGAATATTCACGCAGATAATATTAAGGACACACACATTGTTCTTCCTCCTGTGGAAGAACAGCACGCCATAGCCGATTATCTTGACGAGAAGTGCAACGAAATCGACACCCTCATTTCTATCAAGCAATCCAAGATAGACGCCTTGAAGGAGTACAAGAAATCTATAATCTACGAATATATTACAGGAAAGAAAGAAGTGCCCTATGGAAACTAAAAGCACCGCTATCCTTGCGAAAGATTATCGCCTATCCGAAATCTTAAGCAACAAGAAATACTCCGTTGACTATTTTCAACGTGAATACAAGTGGGAACAGATAAACATTGAGCAGTTGGTCTCCGACTTGGTGGGCGCGTTTATGGAGAGTTATAAGTCAGGCGACACCATTAAGGACGTTGCGACTTATGGAACGTACTATATGGGGTCAATCGTCCTAAATGAGCGCGGGAGCGTCAATAGCATTATCGACGGACAGCAGCGTATCACCTCCCTTACGCTCCTTCTTATCTACCTGTATCACGCCACAGGAAAGACAATGGGCGAACAGATTTCCAATATGATTTACTCCGATAGTTATGGCGAGAAGTCGTTCAATATTGACGTCCCCGAGCGACAGGAGTGTCTGCAGTCCCTTTATGAGAAAGGAGAGTACGCCGTCAAAGATACTGACGACGAGAGCACGAAGAATATGGCCGCTCGGTACAATGACCTTTGCAACTGCTTCCCGACTGAAGACTTCGAGGGGGATATGCTTAAGGCGTTTGTCTATTGGGTGAAGGAAAACCTTATTCTCGTGAAAATAACCGCATTGTCCGAAGAGAATGCCTACACAATATTCGAGACAATGAATGACAGAGGCGTTCCTCTCACGGCGTCCGATATGCTCAAGGGCTTTATCCTATCCAAGTTCTCACACGACGAGAAACGGACGAAGGTAAATGCTCAATGGAGAAGGGATATGCTAACCTTGGACGGATACGATACAAACAAGGGTGCAGAAAATCAGTTCTTTCAATCGTGGCTCCGTGCGCAGTTTGCAGTGTCCATTCGTCAATCCAAGGTAAACTCCGTCAACCAAGATTTCGAGAACATAGGAACGCGGTACCATAGTTGGTTCAAGGATAACTACGACAAGGGCATTCTTGCCGAGGCTATCAACGGCGATATTGAGGGCTTTATCGAGCGGAACTATCGTTTCTTCTTCCGTCAGTACGTCAAAATCAAAGAAGCTGAGCGCACATTCAGGAAAGATATGGAGCACGTGTTCTACCACCAATATTGGAGGATTGCGCCGTCCCTGTGTTATCCCCTGTACCTCGCACCTCTCACCCTCGAAGACGACGAAGATACGTGTAATAAGAAAATCGACATTGTAGCTCACTATCTCGAGAACTTTGCTGTCAGGCGTTCCACAAACTACCGCCTTTTCTCCGCCTCCTCTTTGAGATATACTATGTGCAACCTCGTTAAATCAATCAGGGGCAAGAGCATTGAGGACTTGAAGGCAACTCTTGTAAAGGAGACGGAAGAAATAGACGATTTCGACAAAGCTCTACCGAACTTCCGTCTTCACGGAATGAACAGACCCTTCATAAAGTATTTCCTTGCACGTATCACGTCTTTCATTGAGGAAGGAAGCGGAATGGGGAATCGTTTCGTGGATTATATGCGGAATCCGAACCGCAAGCCTTTTGAGGTTGAACACGTATGGAGCGAGCATTTTGAATGGCATACGGACGAGTTTGAACAGAAGGACGATTTCAACAATTGTCGTAATAGTATCGGAGACCTAATCCTTCTTCCTAACGGCGTAAATCAGTCATTCAACGATATTCCTGTTAAGGAGAAACTCCCTCACTATATTAAGGAGAACCTCCTTGCGCAGTCTTTCTGTGAGGCCACCTACGAAAAGAACCCTTCCTTCAAGGCTTTTATCAAGGACAAGGGCCTTCCGTTCAAGCCGTATGCTGATTTCAAGAAGAAGGATATACAGGAGCGCTGCCTGTTGTACGCGGCGATAGCCAACCATATATGGAACAAATCTTTGGAATAGTCTATGGAAACCAAGGAAAAGAACTTCGAACAGGATATAGAGGCGTATCTCCTTGAACAAGGTGGATACGTCAAGGGCAATCAGGCGACCTACGACAAGGCCAAGGCGATTGATATGCCTGTGCTCATATCGTTCATAGAGAAGACGCAGCCAAAAGTATGGCAGCGATACAGGAACGTGTACGGGGAGCAGAGCGAGAGGCAACTCTATGCCATTTTCCAACAGAACGTGGCCGATTATGGCCTTATTCACGTCCTCCGCTATGGCGTCAAGGACAGGGGTATGGAGCTTCGCTTTGCCTACTTTAAGCCCGCGTCCAACCTCAACGACGACCTTGTGGCCAAGTACAAGGCCAATATACTGACCGAGACGCGTCAGTTTGCCTATTCGGCGCAGAACCATAACACAATTGATATGGTGCTATCGCTGAACGGCATACCCGTAGTGGCCATTGAACTTAAGAACCAACTGACAGGGCAATCCGTCGGAAACTCCAAGCGGCAGTTTATGTATGACCGCGACCCGAAGGAGTTCCTATTCCATTTCAATAACCGCATTCTCGTTTATTTTGGCGTTGACCTGTACGAAGTGGCTATGACCACCGAGCTCAAGGGGGAAGACACCTACTTCCTCCCGTTCAATCAGGGCAGCAATGGTGCGGGCAACATTGGCGACGGCGGCAACCCCGCCAATCCCGACGGATACGCCACCTCTTACCTTTGGGAGCGGGTACTGACGCGTGAAATGCTCCTGTCCTTGCTGCAGCGCTATATTTCCAAGGAGGTCAAGACCTCTGTATCCTTGGTGAATGGTAAGCAGGTGAAGAAGACCACCACTCGCCTTATCTTCCCGAGGTATCACCAACTCGACGTTGTTGAGAAACTCGTTGAGGATACTCGCAGCCGCAAGGAGGGTAGGAACTACCTTATCCAACACTCCGCAGGTTCAGGCAAGTCCAACTCTATTGCTTGGCTAACCTATCGCCTTGCGTCCCTCCACGACGACGAAGACAAGGAAATGTTCCAATCGGTTTTCGTCATTACCGACAGGCGCGTACTGAACAGGCAACTGCAGGAAACCATTCTTGGCTTCGAGCACCTTGAAGGACAGATTGCCACCATAACCGACAAGGATAACTCTTCCGTGCTCCGCGACGCAATCAACGACAAGCGGCGGATTATCATTACGACCCTGCACAGGTTCCCGCTCATATACAAGGAACTCGACAACCATAAGGGTAAGAAGTTCGCAATAATCGTAGACGAAGCGCATTCCTCCCAATCAGGCAAGTCAGCAGAGAAACTTAAGGCCGCGCTTGCCGACACTGACGAGGCCCTTCGTGAAATGGCCGAGATTGAGGGCAAGACAGAGGAGGAACTCAAGGACGATATGGACGTTATGACCGACACCCTCTTGACACAAGGGCTGCACAAGAACGAGTTCTTCTATGCCTTCACCGCAACCCCAAAGCCCAAGACCTTGCAGACCTTTGGCGATATCGTGGGACAGGGTGAGGACGGACAGCCGATTTACAGCGCGTTCCACCACTACTCAATGCGTCAGGCTATCGACGAGGAGTTCATTATGGACGTCCTGCAGTACTATACTCCCGTTGAAACGTCTTACAAGATTGCCAAAGCCGTCAGCGAGAACCCCGAGTACGAGGAGCCTCCTGCAACCAAGGCTATCAAGGAGTATCACGACAATCACCAATATGTAATCAATCAGGCCGTTGAGGTCATAGTCGAGAAGTTCCGCGAAATCACCCTAAACAAAATCGGCGGCAAGGCAAAGGCAATGGTGGTATCGGCGTCCCGTGCTCACGCTGTCAGGTATTACCTCGCAATGAAGGACTACTGCAAGAAGAAGGGATACACCGACGTCAAGCCGCTCGTCGCCTTCTCGGGTGCGGTTAAGTATCAAGGCAAAGAGTACACGGAGCCACAACTGAACTCTACTGACCAATACAAGATTAGCGAGGCCGCTCTTCCTCTGTACTTTGCGAGCGATATGTTCAATATACTCATTGTGGCAGAGAAGTATCAAACAGGCTTCGACGAACCGCTCCTGCATACAATGTTTGTCCTCAAGGGATTGAAGGGCGTTAAGGCGGTACAGACCCTTTCTCGACTGAACCGCTCCTGCAGGGGGAAGATAGACACCTACGTCCTCGATTTCAACAACACGGCGGAGGGTATCAAGGCTTCCTTCCAACCCTTCTACGAAGACACCCTCTTGGGTGCACCTGTGGACGTGAACGTGGTCTACAAATACCTCAACGAACTCAATGCCTACCACCTGTGGAGTAAGGCCCAAATTGAGGCCGTATATGAGGTTTATCGTGGCGAACAGGGAAATACCTCCCTTGGCAAGTTAGCGTCGCTCTACAAGCCCGTTTTGGCCGATTTTGAGCAAATTGACGAAGAGGATAGATTTAAGGTTCGTTTCCTTGTCAGGGCGTTCGTCAGGTTCTATGCTTATATGGCTCAAGTCGTTAGGACGTTTGACAAGGAACTCTTCAAGACCTATATCTTCTGCGACTACCTCTTCAAACTCCTGCCGAAGAACCCGCACGAGAAGGTAGACCTCGACAACAAACTCTCTCTTGAACACCACCGCTTCGACGTGCAGCCGACAGGAAGCATTGAACTCAAACCGACCACCGAGGACAAGACCATAAAGGGCGAAAAGGGCGGCACGGGCAAAAAGCAGGACGAGAAGAGAGACCTACTCGGGAACATAATAGAGAAAATCAACATAATGTATGCAGGCAACTTCACGGAGGCAGACAGAGTTATCGTGGAGACCATATACGACAAGTTCAAAGCACAGAGCAAGACCCTCAAGCGTCAGGCAAAGAACAGCGACGTCAATATGTTCTCGCAGAACATATTCCCCGAGGTGTTCAGCAAGATTGCGCAGCAATGCTATGTCGAGCAAATGGACGCATTCGCCAAACTCTTCGAGGAGCCGACCTTCTACAAGCGTGTATGCGAGGAAATGGCCAAGGCAATGTACTTCAACTTCAAGAATGGAGATTAAACCAAAAGCGTAGCGGGGCGGGAGGATCCGCGTTCGCGGATACTCCTCCCCTTTACTCTCGGGCCCGAAATACGACTTAATATTTTTATCAAAACTCTAACTTTTCGTTGATACTGCAATCAAGTCCACAGGCATTAAACTGACACGAACTTAAATCTTCACACTCGGCATATGGCAAACGAAACTATTCAGCACAAGAGGTACAACACCTGTATCTGTTCCTTCCTTACGAGTGGGACGACGGGAATGTTGAGGTATCGCTATGAAAAGGTAGGGGGCGCTCGGGTATTCTATCCCTATGTACTAAACGAGCAGTTCGAGCAGTTCAACAAGGGGCAAGGGTTGGTCTCTGACGACCATTGTAAGGATACGTTAAGCCGAGACTATGCCGATTGGGATAAGTTCCTTCAATGCTTTTCTCCTGAAGGGAAAGTTAGCGGGACGTGTGATTACCTCGTATTTATCGCTGACGGGAAAGCAGGATACGTCCCCCTGAATGGAGATATCCAACTTCAACACCCTATAGACACGTATAAGAATAGGAATAATGTCTACTATGACCTGCAGTTCCTTCTGTTAAAGAGTTTGTCTTCCGCCACAAACGAATATCACGGCTATTCCGTGTTCTACCGCAATATCTTCAACAAAGGCTCTTTTATCATATTCAAACACCCTGTGCCCTTTGACGTTATCTTCCCTATCTTGCAGTCAGGGGAGTTTACCAAGGAGGCTTTGTTCTTGAAACACGCCTTAAATGTCGCCTCAACGTTCAAAGCTGAAGAGGTTGTCAACTACTTGGATACTAATCGCAAGCGCTTTATCAATGCCGTTTCGCGTCATTGGAAGCAGCGGGGGGCCACAGATATCTTGAGTAAAGAATGGTGTTTCCATACGCGGCTCCTATTCGAGCAGTATGCCAAACAGAACTTAACCGACAAGCAAGCGCACTTGGTGGAAATGGTGTTGGGATACTGCAACAAACGGCTCTCCAAAACTGAACTAATCAGCAAGCGTGGTGGCATTCCGCACTTTTCTTCCTTAAGATTGAACGAAGCAACGGCTAAGAGGCTTTACTTGGCCCTTCTTGCGGACGGCTCGGTTTCGGATACAATAACCGAAGGAGAGTTCTTGTACTATATGTTGGGCCTTGGAACAGAAATCCCTGAACGCAAGATTAGGTGGAATGATACGAACACAAGACTTGCCTTCTTGATACGGGAACTTGCTACTGATAATCAACCGCCCGAGTGGAGCAATGCCGCGAGAATATTTGAGAGCGCAAAGAATGGGGAGGTTAGGGACGTTGTGCTGAAAAACGCTTACCAACAAGCAATAAACCAATCCAAGAAAGCACCTGAACATATATCATACTATCATAACTTGGTTGCGGGTCTATAATCCATAGTCTCACCATACACAGCCGAGGCCGTCCTTAATGGGCGGCCTCTTCATTTACCCACATTTACCTAAAAATATTTGCCAATTCCCGTATCTCGTTATCCCTGAATACTTTACGGAACTTTGCCGACGGCTTTTGAGATAAAACCATTCCTCAAGGGCCGTGAATATGAAAAGAAAATACAACTTCAGGGACAACGCCCAAGCGTCCGAAAACAAGGGCAAGATTACCAAGGTATGCGCATACCGCGCTCAACGCCTCGCAAGTGTTGGCGTAGAACAGGAAGACTATGTTCGTGCTGCTTTCCCCATTGGTCAGCGGTTCTCTTATGAGACCCTGACTGATACCTCTATCTCAATCACGCCTGTTAAAGACCTACCTTATCCTGAAATGCATAAAGCCATTTATAAGGCTTTAGACCGAGGGCTTATAGTCCCTTCGGGTTGCTTTATGAATGCCGTCTATATTGCTCGATTCTTAAAGAACCTTGGCATATCGGGCGTACGTTGCGTTGAAGGCTACTATAAAACTCGGTACGGGTGGTTCTTGCATAGGTTTAATGAGTACAACGGATTATACTTCGACGCAACAGGAGAGTTTTTCAGTTCTACACCGCTGACAGAGATTGAATATCGTCCTGTACGTATATACACGGCACAAGAGCTACTTGTATACTCTGTCGCTTGTTCATTAGAGAAAGACCGCTGTTATAATCAGTACTACTGCACTTCTCTTCCGCATAAATCACAGTATGACAATCCGTTAGACGACGGCTATGACGTGTTTTATCTTGACGACGAAGGCCTTTTCTGTAAACAGGACAAAACTATCGACATAAAGGCGTAGGCTTTTGCGGGCATAGAAAGGAGGTGTGCTATGAGATAACCATTAGCTTGCTATTGACGCCACTATCAAGAATAGTTAGATAGCGTGACATTCAAATCAAGAGAGAAATCGAGGTTGGCGACACCTTGAACTCTCACAATCCTCCTCAGGGCGTTGCCCTATCCCCGTTTTCAAAGCGCATAGAGGTTTATTCAAGGGGATTATGCGCTCAACATAAAAAACTACAAAAATATGCAAAATAAAACCGAAGAGCACTTCAAAACAGTGTTCAACAATCAGAACGAATATGTATTTGACGCTGCCACCAAACTCGGGGAGCGCATTATTGATAGAGCCAAGTGGTGTGAGCAAACAGGGAAAAAACTCCCGTTCCCAATAGTGGATATAGATACACTGACATATCACGCTCAACTCCTATACTTAGGAATGGACGACGATTCAATGAAGTTTTCTCTCGTGGACTTACACGACCCTGACGTTTGTGGAAGACACTGCTATCCCAAGTATTACCTTGGTGATACAAGGGCCTTTTTTAATGAAATTGTCAGAGAGTTGGAATGGATTTATTGCATTCACTTCATAGGCAATGAATAAACTCCCCTATACTTTTTATAACATTCCCGACGAGGTGTTCGAGAATAGTCGCCTTCCTCCGTATGCGAAACTCGTATTCGCCTTCCTCATAAAAAGAGAAAGCCTGACAGTAGGGGCCCTTTCAGGGAAATGGTTCCCTTTATACTACGAAACAATGGCCTCACCCCTTGGGGTGAAACCTGATACGGTACGCCAAAAGTACATTCCTCAACTTGTTGAGACAGGATTAATAGAAACGAAAACAGAACAAGGCTTTGACAGGAGCAAATGGACTCCCAAGAGAACCTGTATGTTCAGGATAGCGTGGGATACTATTATTAACAAACTATAAATAAGGATATTATGGATAAATCAAAACAGCAATTTTGCCCAAAGTATGAATGGGCGCGATTTCAGCGCTGCTTGGAAGAAGTCGTTAAGCCTTGGGAGTGGAAGACACTCCGAGCAAGCGATTGGTATTGGAACATTACCCGTCATTACAGGTACATAACCGAAGAGGAAATCAGGAGCCGTATTTGGGAGCGCCCAAACGAGGAAAACGACGACTTGCCGTTCTAAAGTTTTATTATTTTAGTAATATTATTTCATTATTTTATTAACTTTGCAATGATTACAGAGCGTCAGAGAGCGGCTTATGCCGAGTTGCTTGGTCAGTTGGGGGAAATGTCCTCGACTGACACCGACGCCGTGATTAACGCTCTGTATACCCTTGCAACTTGCGGATTGCAATACGTTGAATATAAGCAATATGAAAAAAGCAAAAGGAGCATACGATAGGACAACACCCAAAGGCAAACGAGTATCCATAATATGGACGAGGGTCAGCACAAAAGAGCAAGCTGAGAACAATCTTTCGCTCGAGACACAGGAAAAGGCTTGCCAAGAGTTTGCCAAGCGAAACAACATTGAAGTTGCCAATGTAATGGGACAAACCAATGAGAGTGCCAAGACTGAGGGGAAAAAGTTCAAAGAAATGATTACCTATGCGATAAAGCATAAGCAAATCAATACGATACTTGTATACTCTTACGACAGGTTTTCCCGTAGTGAGGAGGGAATAGCGACAAGGGCAATGCTGAAATCAAAAGGCATTTCCGTTGTTTCTGCCACTCAACCTATTGACGACGACACCATTTCAGGCGCTCTTATGCAGAAAATGATTATCATTTTCAATGAGTTCGAGAACAACCTGCGCAAAGACAAATGTACTGCGGGTATGATAGAGTGCTTGGAAAGGGGGGATTGGTTTTCACAACCACCAATGGGCTATTCCAAGAGAAAAGATAGTCCCAATAAGCACGAACTCTATATCAATGAAACAGGAGAACTGCTTAGGCAGGCATTCAAGTGGAAAGCGACGGAGGAAATCCCCGACACCGAGATTTGCCGCCGTCTTAACGCACACGGCCTCAAAATATACAAACAGCGTCTGAGCGAAATCTTCCACAATCCTTTCTATTGCGGGAAAATCAAGCACGCCCTGTTAGGGAAGGATAGCGAGGGCAATGATAGGATAGTTCAAGGCAACCACCCCCCGCTCGTTGACGAGGCAACGTGGAACAAAGTAAATGGCATTCAAACCCATAGCGGCTATACCCAATCAAAGGAGCCTGAACTATTCCCCCTAAACAAGCACGTCGTCTGTCCTAAATGTGGCCGACACCTTACGGGGTATACCGTAAAGGGCCTTCAATACTATAAATGCAGCCATAAAGACTGCAGGGTCAACGTGAGTGCAATGGAACTGCACTCTAAATATCGCTACCTGCTCCGAGACTACTCCGTCCCGTCGCCACTCCTTCCTATCGTGGAGGATATGGTCAAAACTATTCTTAAGGAAAGGGAGGAGTATCAGGAGAATGAAACGACAGAGTTGAAGTCAAAACAAACAAACCTATTGAACTTGCGAAAACAGGTAATGCTTCGCTACGGAAAAGGCGAAATCAAGACCGACGTCTATGAGACGACGAGAGAGGAAATCGACCAAGAACTCGCCGATATTGACGCTGTTCTTGAAAAAGAGTTGACAAAAAAATCTAACTTGGAGAATCTTGCTCGAGAGGCAGCGCTAACTGCCTGTAAGATAGACGATTTGTGGGCATACGGAACTTTTGGGAATCGCCAAAAAGTCCAAAATCTCGTGTTCCCCGAGGGTATAGTTTGGGAACAGACAAATCGAGAAAATCTAACCAAAAAAGAGAATGAAGCCTTTCGCGTAATGCGCTCAATATCAAACAGTTTCAAAAGCGGGAAGACAAAAAAAGAGGAAAAACCTCTCGATTTTTCCTCGGTAGTAGCAGAGGCAGGACTCGAACCTGCGACCTCCGGGTTATGAGCCCGACGAGCTACCAACTGCTCTACCCTGCGATGTTGGGACTGCAAAGGTATGTAATTATTTTTAATCTGCCAAATTTTTAACGAAGGCAAGCATTCCGGGGATGTCGCTGCGGGAGAAGCTGCGCTGCTCGCCGCTTGCAAGATTCTTTATCTGGACGGTGCCGGAGGCGGCTTCTTCGTTGCCGCATATGCTGATAAAACCTATGCCCTTGCGATCGCAGTAGTCGAATTGTTTTTTCAGTTTGGCGGTGTCCGGGTAAACCTCTACGGCGGCGCCTGCGAGACGCAGGCCGGCGGCTATGGGCAGCACGTAATCCAGTTCCTCGCGCCCCATATTGGCGAAGAGCAGGTCCGCTCCTGAAGTCAATCCGGCAGGGAATTTCTCCAGTCCTACCAGCACGTCGTAGATGCGGTCCGCACCGAAGGAGACACCTACTCCGGACATGTCCGGAAGGCCGAATATGCCGGTCAGGTTGTCGTACCTGCCGCCTCCGCAGATCGAGCCTATCTGCCAGTCCAGGGCCTTGACCTCGAAGATGGCGCCGGTATAGTAATTCAGGCCGCGTGCGAGCGACAGGTCGAGTTCGCAGTTCATCTTCACGCCGGCGGAGCGTATCAGGCCGAACAGCTCTTCCAGCTCGTCGAGCCCCTTCTGCCCTTCGTCGGAGCCGGCCATCAGCTCGCGCATCTGCCCCAGTTTCTCATCGAACGAGCCGCTCAACAGCAACACCGGACGCAGTCTGGCGACCGCCTCCGCCGTCAGCCCGCGCTCCATCAGCTCGGCTTCAACGGCCTCCATGCCTATTTTGTCTAGCTTGTCGATGGCAACGGTGATATCCACCACTTTGTCGGGGCAACCGCATATCTCCGCCAGGCCAGCCAGCAGCTTACGGTTGTTGATGTGCATGCATACGCGTATGCCGAGCAGGTCGAAAACCCGCTCGACTATCTGCACCAGTTCAAGTTCGCACAGCTGGGAACGGGAGCCGATGGCGTCCACGTCGCACTGGTAAAACTCGCGGTAGCGTCCTTTCTGGGGCCGGTCGGCGCGCCATACGGGCTGAATCTGGAAACGCTTGAAGGGGAAGGATATTTCGCCCTGATGCTGCACCACGAAGCGGGCAAAAGGCACAGTAAGGTCGTAACGCAGACCCTTTTCGCAGACCTGTCCGGCCAGCGGCTTATCGAAATCGACCTCGGCAAAGGCGTCGCCGGAATTCAGGATGCGGTAGAGCAGTTTGTCTCCCTCCTCGCCGTATTTGCCGAGCAGGGTGCTGAGATTCTCCATGGCCGGAGTCTCTATCTGCGAATAGCCGAAGGACTTGAAAACGGAACGTACGGTATCGAAAATATAGTTGCGGGCGGCCATTTCGGACTGGCCGAAATCTCTCGTGCCCTTTGGTATTGATGGCTTCTGTATCATAATCCTACAAATTTACTAACTTTGTGCGAATATGAACGATTAATAAAGCCGATTATGAAGAAATTTTTCAAAATGGTTCTGGCGGTCATCTGCGGCATCCTGCTGCTGAATCTCCTCCTCATAGCAATTATCTCCGGTCTCGCTACTCCCAGCAAGCCGACGGTTCCCGCAGAAGGCGTGCTCCGTATAGATATGTCCAAGATTGTGATAAGCGAACAGACCCAGGAGGCGGATCCCATGACTATGATCCAGTCCCGTGGTCAGGAAATAAGGCAGATCGGCATCTGGGACGCCACCCAGGCGCTCAAGGCTGCCGCCGCCGATCCCGGCATCAAATACATTTACCTTAAAACCGACGGAAACACTACCGGACTGGCTCTCGCGGACGAATTCCGCAAAGCTCTTGCCGACTACAGGACCGAGTCAGGCAATCCCGTGGTATCCTATATCGAATCTCCTTCGACCGGCAGCTATTACCTGTCTTCGGTAGCTGACAAGATCTATATGGCGCCCCACCCCGGAGCCATGTACAGCATGAACGGAGTCAGCAGCCAGCTCATTTTCCTCGGTGACCTGCTTAAGAAACTGGGCGTAAACGTACAGCTCATACGTCACGGCAAGTACAAGTCCGCTGGCGAAATGTACACCCGAAACAGTTCCAGCGCAGAGAACCGTGAGCAGAACCAGCGCATGGTCAACTCGCTCTGGGAGAATCTGGCTGCGGAAATTGCCTCCAGCAGAGGAATCAGCGTAGAGCAGCTCAACGACGCGGTTGACAACCTAAAGCTCTGTCTGCCTCAGGACTTCATGGACTGCGGACTCGTGGATTCCCTGCTCGACAGGGAGGCCCTGGAGGAACAGCTGGCGGTGCTGGCGGTAGTAGACAACTACAAGAAGGTCACGATGATCAACTTCGCCGACTATGCCGAGTCCAGGGTAAAGGCTTCCAAGGCACCAAAAAAACTCGCAGTTATTTATGCTGACGGCCAGATTGTCGACGGCAGCGAATTGACCGAGGTGGCCGGCGACCGTTTCGCCTCCATCATCGAAAAGGTCCGCAACGACAAGAGCGTGAAGGCGGTGGTCCTCCGTGTTAATTCCCCCGGCGGCAGCGTGCTGGCCTCCGACAAAATCAAGCACGAACTCGACCTCCTGAAGGCTGAGAAACCCCTTGTCGCCTCCTATGGCTCCCTCGCGGCTTCCGGCGGCTACTGGATATCCAATAACTGCGAGAAGATATTCACCAGCCCCTACACCCTTACCGGTTCCATCGGTGTCTTCGGTATGATTCCGGAGTTCAGCAAGACAGCTTCCGATGTGCTCCATGTGGGCGTGGAGAGCGTATCTTCCAGCAAACACGGCGACATGTACAGCCTTATGCGCCCCTTCGACCAGACGGAATATAACTATGTCCTCCGCTCCATCGAAGATATCTACGACCGCTTTACGACAATAGTATCCGAAGGGCGAGAGATTCCCAAGGAGGATGTTGACGCAATAGGCCAGGGCCGCGTCTGGACAGGCGCCGACGCCATAGGCATTAAGCTGGCGGACGAATACGGCACTCTCGCCGATGCAATCGCCTACGTGGCCGATCTTGCCGGCGATCCGGACCTTGCGAACTGGAACGTCAAGGGCTATCCCGCCCCTCTTACCGTGATGGAGCAGATGATGACCACGTTCAACGGTGAGCAGGAAGATTATACCGTACGCATAGCCAGGGAGCTCAGCAAGCCGCGCGTCCTTGCCCGTCTCCCTTACGAGATCAAGCTTTACTAAAGCATGACCTTTATGGAGCAGAAACGGGTAATATGGCTTGACTGGCTGCGTCTGGTGGCCTGTTTCCTTGTGATGCTTACGCACAGCACCGAGCCCTTTTACCTTGGGGGAGAAGGCTCCCTAATCCTTACTCATTCGGATGCTGTATGGGTTGCCGTTCTGGATGTGTTTTCCAGGGCGGCGGTCGTATTGTTCGTCATTGCTTCCAGCTACCTGCAACTTCCACTTCACTATTCCGCTGGGGAGTTTTTCCGCAGAAGGGCGGTACGTATCCTGGTGCCTTTCCTGATATGGACTATTGTCTATGCCCTCGTATGGGGAGAGCCGGTACAGAATTTCAAGGACCTTGTCTGGAATTTCAACTACGCGGCCGGGCATCTGTGGTTCGTATATATGCTCATAGGCCTGTATCTCGTGATACCTCTGCTGTCGCCGTGGGCCGAGAAAGTCGGCAAAAAGGAACTGCAGGTGTATCTGTGCATCTGGCTGTTCACCACTTTGATTCCATTCTTCCGGGATTGGCTGGGCGGTGCGGCCCCGGTGATTTACGGGCCGTCCGGCATCCCCAATCCGGCTAAATACCCCTTGTGGGGAGAGGCGAGCTGGAACAGCTACGGACTGTTCTATTACCTGAGCGGCATGATCGGCTACCTGCTCATCGGCCTGTATTTCCGGAAATTTGTAGGAGAACTGTCCTGGAAAAAGACTCTTGCTATTGCTCTCCCGGTATTCCTGGGCGGTTTCGCCATAGGAGTCTTCGGTTTCCTTCGCCGCGTCGGCGCAGATGCAGATGGAGTATTCCCCGTGGAAGGGCCGGTCGGGCTTGCCGCCATCTGGGAAACTCCCTGGCTCAACGACAGCATAGGCGTGACGATGATGGCCATAGGCTGGATACTTATTCTGCGCCGGTTCAACGGTGACGGCCGCTTTTACCGCAAGATTGTCCTGCCTGTTTCCAAGGCGAGCTATGGCATGTACCTTAGCCACCTGCTGGTGCTGAGTATCGTCTCCGCTTGGCTGAGAGAGGCCCTCAGGCTCGGGAGCGAAGGCCTCCTCGGCATCTGGACGACGCCTGTGCAGATACTTGCTACCGCAGTGATAAGCTATGTCGTCGTAGCGCTGGCCTGCGTACTCATTCAGAAAATCCCCAAACTGGGCTCGATAATAGTCGGTTAATTTGAATCCCCATGAAAACCATCTTAGCTTTTTCCCTGCTCCTGCCGCTGTTCGGTGGAATAATCTATACTAAAGCCAGCGGCTCCAACAAAAAGCCGGAGGGCGCGGTAGTCTCTTATTCATATTGCTACAGGGCCACCATGGCCTATCCCAGGTTGTATTACCAGGTCGGACGGGATTCCTCCGGCACGGTATGTATAGCCTGGCAGAAAGAACATTGCCCGGACGTAACTATTATACGCAGTTCAGATGAGGTGCTTAAACGTATCGAAGCCATTGCCGCCCAGTACAGACTGCACATAATCAAACGTATATACACTCCGAGCGTTCAGGTGCTGGACGGCACAAGCTGGGATGCCTACCTGCGTTATGAGAAAGGCTCCATTTCATCCAGCGGCAGCAACGCTAAGGCGCCTAAGAAGTTGATGGACGGAATTTACGCCATCAACGACTACATCCAGTCGCAGATAGTCGCATCTTCAGAATCCGACATCATCGCGAAGTCGGAGTATTACGAGTATTCCAGAAAGCATTAGGAACGGAACTGCCGGCTAGAGAGAGTCGCCGAAGTCGGCGCGGAATTTCTTCGCCAGCTCTTCCTGCCAGTAACCTATTTCCTTCATGCGGCCGAAGAAGAAGCGGAGTACCTTCGGCTCGTAATCCCACTGCAGGCCTCCGATGATGGAGCGGTTGTCCCACAGCCACTTGACGCGGTCTGCGCAGTACTTTACCTGGGAAAGGGTGAAGACGCGGCGGGGCATGGCAAGGCGCTGGAGTTCCAGTTCCGCATAGCGCTCGGAGCCGTCCGGATTGCGCTGTTCGCTCACCGTACCCCGTTCCATGCCGCGGATGCCTCCGGCAATGTAAAGGGCGGCACCCACTGCTGCGGCGGGATACTGGTTGTGAGGGATATCGGGCACGATTTCGGAACAGTTGAGGTGTGCGCCGAGTCCGCCCGCCGGCTTGATCACAGGAACGCCGTAATCGTCCAGTTCCTTCACCAGGTAGGCGATGAATTCAGGTCCCTGGCTGATGTATTCCATATCCAGCGATTCATAAAGGCCGACCGCCATGGCCTCCATGGAGCGCACTTCCATGCCTCCGTAGGTCAGGAAGCCCTCGTAGAGGGGGACGAACTCCATCATCTCGTCCGTGAACTTCTTGTCGTGGGCGGTGATGATGCCTCCGCGGGAGAAGCCGAGCTTGCGGGCCGAGAAGTAGATGATGTCGAAGCGATCTGCCAGTGTATGATATATCTCTTTGGTTGTCATGAATTTGCAGCGAGGCTCGCGCATCTTCATGAAATACACGTTGTCCTGCAGCAGGGAGGCGTCGAGGACGCTCTTGACCCCGAATTCGTGGCAGATATCGGTGACGGCGAGCATGTTCTCCAGACTTACCGGCTGGCCTCCTATAAGGTTGGTGCCGGCCTCTACGCGTACGAAGGCAACCTTCTCCGGGCCGAGTTCCTTGATGGTCTTGCGGAGGAGCTTGAGGTCGAAATCGCCCTTGAAGGGATCGTCCGTCTGGGGAATCAGGCCCTTCTTGTCCACCAGCTCGATTACTTCGCCTCCCAGGCGGGTGATATGGGCCTTGGTGGTGGTGAAGTGGAAGTTCATGAGGGTGTACATGCCGGGCTTTACATAGGCCTCTGCCAGAATGTTTTCGGCTGCGCGGCCCTGGTGGGCAGGGAGCACGTTCTCAGTGCCGAAAACCTCCTTGACGGCCGCCTTTACCCGGTTGAAGGTCTCTGAACCAGCGTAGGAGTCGTCCGCAATGCTCATGGAGGCGACCTGCTGGTCAGACATTCCGTTCACGCCGGAATCGGTAATCATATCAAGATAAATGTCCCTGTTCTGGAGGAGGAAGGTGTTGTTGCCGGCTTCCTGGATGCGTTTCAGGCGCTCTTCGACGGGAAGGAGGGACAGTTTCTGGACCACACGGACCTTGTGCATTTCCAGGGGGACCTGGTTTTCGGGCTGATAGAATTTGACTGGCATAATTGTATGTTGCTGTTGGTTGCGGGATGCTAATATACGGTTTTTTTGGTACATTTGCACTTCAGATGATTGGAACTATTGTCAATACAGCCTGCATCATAGTGGGCTCCGTGGTGGGCAGCCTTCTCAAGAGAGGCCTGGGAGAGAAGTACCAGAATGTGCTCTACAACGCCATGGGCCTGGCTTCCCTGGCCCTGGGTGCAAGCACCTTCACCCAGAATTTACCCAAGAGCGAGTTCCCGGTGCTCTTTATCCTCAGCCTCGCCTTGGGCGGAGTAGTGGGAACCGCGCTGGACCTGGACGGCCGTACCAAGGGACTGATTGCCCGCCGCGGGGGAGAGGGGCTTGCGAACGGTCTTATTTCCGCCTGCCTTCTCTTCTGTGTGGGCACTTTTTCTATTGTAGGACCGATATTGAGCGCCACAACCGGGGATAATACGTTCCTGTTCACTAACGCCACCCTTGACCTGGTGACCTCGATGGTATTCGCCGCCACCTACGGCATAGGTATGATATTCTCCGCAGCGGTTCTTTTCTGCTGGCAGGGAATGTTTTATCTGCTGGGCATGTTCGCCGCAGGATCGGAGCTTCTGCAGGGGACGTTTATCAACGAGCTCTGCATAGTGGGAGGAGTGCTGATTATTTCTTCCGGCCTGTCGCTCCTGAAAGTCAAGGACTGCAAGACACTCAACTATCTGCCCGCCCTTCTGGTGCCGCCTATCTGGTTCCTGATAAAGGGCTTGTTTCTATAAAAAAAAGACGACCGCGAGGCCGTCTTTCTTTTTGAGTTATAATTCTTTAGAACTGGTAGTTGATACCGATTCCCATGTTGATGCCTGCATCGAGCTCTTTGTTGAAGCACTTTGCAAACTCGACGGAAACTATGAAGTTCTGGTTCATGGCTATCTTGAGGCCGGCGCCGGCGCTCATGATGACGTCTTTCTCGTGGCTCTTGTCGTAAATCAGGCCGTCGTAACCTGCGCCGTGGACTTTGTTGAAGTCCTCGAGCGTAGCTTTGTCGCTCTCTATCTCCTTGGCTGACTTTTCTTTGTATTCGCCCTGCTTCTTGCCCCACCAGAATGCTTTATAAATATCCTTCTTGGTGGCTGAGTTGAGATAGTCGGTATAGCCGGTGAAATTAATATCCTTAATCCTGGTATCGTAGTATGTATTGTCGGTTAAGATATAATCCCTGTAGGGCCTGGTAATGATACCTGCGTCGAAGAACGGATTAACGGCTATGTAGAAGAACTGGTTGAACAGCTTGAAGTTCACCAGCTTCACGCGGAGTTCGGTGTTGGCCCAGGCCATACCCTCTGCAAGGATTCGATTCTCACGCAGACCGCGGATGGTGTTGGAGGAGCCGAATCCCTCTGAAATCATGTTGCGCTGGACAAGCAGAGGAACATTCTGGATCATGTAGAAAGGAGTCTCTCCAAGAAGGGTGTGCTGCCAGGCAAGCCTGTATGCAAACACGGGATTTCCGGCAGGGATGGGGATGGGGATAGAGATATAGTGACGGAAATAGACGCAGGCCTTGAGGTAAGGGCTGTAATAACCTGTGGTAGGGTTGCCTGAATAAGGGGCACCGTTCAGGTATGCCTCGGCCCAGATACCCTTGTTCGGGGCCGCCTCCATGTCGCGGGTATCGAATACCACGCCGGCGTTCATCTCAAGTGACATTCCGCCATTGGCTTCACCGGCCTTGATTGCACCCAGCTCCTGGTACTTCTTGAACAGCGTAGTGTTCATGTCGTATTTGGTGATGGTCTTCGGGTCTTTGCCGTCAACGGCAACTCCCTTGTCTCTCATATCGCCAAGCGTCCAGTTCCAGAAATTGATACCGGCGGCCCAGTTGAGGTGGTCGGTTATCTTGCCCTGGACGTTTGCAAGGGCGCGGAACATATTGCGGCTCATGCCGTAGTAGTTCAGGTTGGGGGTTGAGTACCTGTTGAACCAGATGTAGTAATCCTGCACCGAGGCGGGACCGTTAAATCCCCAAAAAGTGTAGAAGGGGTCGGTCACGTAAGTCAGGGATGCATTGACGCGCATTCCGGGAATCAGATACTTGGAGTCGTATGCCAGATAGTAGCGCTGACGCTGACTCTTGGTAAAATAGGATGCCTCCCAGCTGATTTTGTGAAGGGGATCCGGATAAGTGCTGCCGTCGCCGTAGTAGTAAACGTCGCCGAAAGCTCCGGCCTGGAAGCCGTTGTCAATCGAGTATGTTGCGGTAGGAAGTACTCCGAAGGACCATCCGGTCTTCATCTCCTTCTCCTGGGCTCCAGCGCTGAGCGCCATGCCCGTTGCAAAGGCTGTAATAATGATAGTTGCAAATAATTTCTTCATATTGGTCAAATAGTGTGGTTGCATTAAAGTCCTGCAAAGATAACAAATTTTTGCTATAGCAAAGAGGTAATGCTGTCGTAATATTTTTTGGAGATGGGAATGCCCTCGCTTCTTTCGCAGCCCAGGTCTGCGTAGTTGAAGCCACCGGTATCTTTCCGTACCGACTTGATGTGCAGAGGATTAACTATAAAACAGCGGTGAGTACGGGCAAACCCGGCCTGTTCGCAAAGGGGCTCGATATTTTTCATTGAATTCCGTATCTGGACCTTCTTCTCGATACCGTTCTCTAGATAGTGAAGGATGATGTAGTTCTCGTTGGATTCTATGTAAAGTATTGAGCGTGATTCGGTTATAAACTTCAGCTGGTGGCGGTTGTCGTAAAACTTAAGCCTTGCATCGCCTTCCAGCGGGTTGTTTCCGGAGTCGAGGGCCATGTAAAGGAGAGCCAGGACAAGGTAGGGGATTATCAGCATGGAGCCGATGGATTTGAGGCTGCATCCGAAATAATGGAAAAAGCCTCCGTCGCTCCCTCTGTCCATCAGTACCAGATACAGTCCGGTAAATGCGCAGCACACGATGATTTCCAGCGCGCACCAGAATGCATAACGCCACATGTCGGAAGGGAAGCGCTTACGTATCAGCCACAAAGTCATACGGAATACCGCCAACACGAACAGAATTATCGCCGAGCATATCACGGCATTGAAATTCTGTACGCTGCCGAAGGATACATAGTCCAGGCCTGCGTTCAGAAGCGCTATGAGAGCTTTGGGCTCGTACATCAGTGCCGAGGCAAGAAAGAAGGCCGGAATGGCCCCGATGTGTATGAAAGTTGACGGAAGACGCGTCAAACCCTTAGGAAAACCGGTCATTTTTGTCACTAATTTTGATGTGACAAATATAAGACTTTTCTTTTTCTGTCACAAAATTCCTGGCCTTTTGTCACAAATTCACCTCTTTTATCACAAAAATAGGTTGTTAATGTCAATCCTTTCTTCGTCAGCATCATCCGTTCTAATTTTGCAGTGCCAAACGAAAACTACAACTTTTATGACTATACCCGAATGGACCAGGCTGGAGAATTCAGCCATTATATATCCCTCTTGCCAGACGCGCAAGTATTCATCTGTTTACCGCATGTCCGTTACTATGGACAGGGAGGTGAATGCCGAACAGCTTCAGGAATCGCTGAATAACGTGATGCATCGTTTCCCGAGTTTCCGTTATTCTATCCGCAGGGGAGTTTTCTGGTGGTTCCTGTCCAAGCTTGAGAACAATCCCAGGCTCTGCAAGCCTTCTGCCCTCAAGCCATTCGACATCAAATCCAATGGCGGATACATGTTCAAGCTGTCCTGCACAGGGCACCGTATAGACCTCGATGTCTTCCATGCACTTACGGACGGTACCGGGGCTATGACCTTCCTTCTCAGCCTTGCGGCCGAATACGTTAAACTCAGCGGAGCGGCTCAAATAGAATACGGAAAATGGGTTTACGATCCTTCCGAGGAGCCGGTGGAAGAAGAGCTGGAAGACGGTTTCGACCGTTTCTCCGGCACCAAGGGCTCTCTGGACGAGGAGCGCGACGGCTGGCATATAGAGGGCCACGAGGAGCGCCCCGACGTGCTTAACTCACTGGGCGTCACAATGCAGCTCGACCAGGTGCTGGAGATGGCAAAGGAGAAGGGCTGCACGCTTACTGAGTTCATAACGGCCCTTATGCTGGTTTCTCTGCAGGAAGTCAGGGCCGCCGACGGTCGCGGCAAAAAGAGCCCGTACATCCGCATGGAAGTGCCCGTGAACCTTCGCCCAATATTCCGCAGTTCAACCCTGCGCAATTTCTCCTCCTACGTATATATCACCCTGGATGTCAGCAACGGAGATTTCACCCTCGACGACGCACTTAAGGAGGTAAAATTCCAGAAGCGGCTCTATACTCAGCCCGGCCGGCTGACAACACGCATCGCCGCCAACGTCGCCCTGGAGGACAACCTTGCCATCAGGTGCATCCCTCTTTTCATCAAGAAGCCCGTTATCAATCTGATAAACCACCTGAAGGGGGATAAGTATGCAACCTATACCTTCTCCAACCTTGGCAACATTGAGCTGCCTGAGGGCATGGCGGAGCACGTGGACGATATCCATTTCGTGCTCGGACGTACCCGCAAACGCTCCGGCTCGTGCGCCTGTGTAAGCTACGGCAATAAGCTCAACCTCGATTTCTCCCGCAAGATTATGGAGGACGATTTCGAGAGAGTGTTCGTCCGCAAGCTCAGGGAACTTGGAATATGGGCCTCGGTGCATGTGCCTTCGGTGCCCCTGCGTCCCGCAAAGGGTGTGGATCCTATTGCGAAACCGGTTTTCCGCAACAACGGTACCCTCTTTCCCAAGTTCCTTCTGTCTTTTTAGAAGTTTTAGTATCTTTGCTTCCGGATTAAAATATTAGTAATATGGATATCTGGGGAAAAACCTGCGGCGCGATACTGAAGCTCTTCGGCTGGACTATAGATACCCCTGCCGTTCCTGAAGATAAGTGCATAATACTCGGCGTTCCGCATACCGCCATTTCGGACTTTGCAGTTTCCTACCTGTACTACCGTTCTCTTGGCGAGCATGCCAAATGCATGATAAAGAAGGAGTTCTTTTTCCCTCCGCTAGGATGGATGCTCAGGGCAATGGGGTGTATACCGGTGGATCGCAGCAGCCCTACCAACATGCTGCGCAGCGTTATCGAGGAGATGGAGAAGCCGGGACGTTTTCATCTAGCCCTGGCCCCGGAAGGCACCCGCAAGCCGGTAAAGGTCTGGAAGACAGGCTTCCACCTGATTGCCCGCAAGGCTAACATTCCGGTCTATTTGGGCTATTTCGATTGGGGAACCAAGCACATAGGCCGCGGCGAGAGGGTGGAGCTGACCGATGACGCCCGCGCCGACATGAAGCGCATCCAGGCCATGTATGAGGAGATGCACCTCACGGGCAAACACCCAGAAAAGTACATCACGCATTAATTGAATGAGACACAATTTCCAGACCCTCGCGGAAGTATTTGACTATTCTACAACCAAATACGCAAAGCGGCCGGCCTATGGACTGATAGAGGGGGACCAGAACTACACCTACGCCTCCTTCCGAGACACATGCCGCCGGCTTTCGCGGCAGCTGTCCAACTTCGGCATCAACAGTGGTGACAAAGTGGCCATTTTCTCACAGAATATGCCCAACTGGCCAGTGGCCTTCTTCGCCATCACCGCTTTCGGGCGCATCGCCGTACCTCTGCTTACCGAGCTCACGGAGAACGAGATAACCAACATTCTCACGCACTCCGAGACCAAGGCGCTGTTCGTATCCCGCAGGCTGTACTCCAAGGTGCCAAAGGCCATTCTGGAGCGTATGCACATAGTCATATTGACTGATGACCTGAGCATAGTCCAGACCGGCGAGGCCTCCTACACCTGCGACGGATCCATATCCAGCCCGCTGCCCGACGGCGTGGCCTGCCTGATCTATACCTCCGGCACTACCGGCGCCGCCAAGGGCGTGATGCTCACGCACAAGAACTTCTGCGTCAACATACGCGCATCGTGGGACGCCCACCGTGTCCGCCGCCGCGACGTTTTCATCTCCATCCTGCCCCTGGCACATACTTACGAGATGAGCATCGGCATGCTGTATCCCTTCGCCGTCGGCGCCAAAGTCTATTACCTCATGCGCCCGCCTACCCCGTCGATACTGCTTCCGAATTTCAAGAAATACCGTCCCACCTGCATGCTGTCGGTACCGCTGGTGATAGAAAAAATCTACCACGCCAGCATCGTTCCCACCATACGCGGAAGCCGTTTCCTGAGGTGGCTGCAGAAGGGATTCCCTCTGCTGCTCGACCGTTTGGTCGGACTGCGGCTCAGGAAGACCTTCGGAGGCAGGCTGAAGTTCTTCGGCATCGGCGGCGCCAAACTGGACGGCGAGGTGGAGAACTTCTTACGACGCGCGCGTTTCCCGTATTCAATAGGTTACGGTCTGACGGAGACGGCGCCGCTGATAGGTTACGCCCGTGTCGGCCAGACCTGCGTCGGCTCCTTCGGCAGGGCGGCCTACGGGGTGCAGCTGCGGCTGGACAACGTGAACCCGGAAACCGGTGAAGGCGAAATCGTAGCCAGGGGCGACTGCGTCATGAAGGGCTATTACAAGGACTACAAGCGCACGTGCCAGGTGCTCAGCTCCGACGGCTGGTTCCGTACCGGTGATGTGGCCTGCATGGACAGGCACGGCCGCTATTTCATCAAAGGGCGACTGGGAAGCGTCATCCTGGGACCCGACGGCGAGAACATCTACCCGGAGGAAATAGAAAGCGTCATCAACAACATCAAGGATATCAGCGAGTCGCTGGTGGTCAAGCGCAACGGGCACCTGGTGGCGCTTGTGCATTTTAACGACAACGTGCTCGACTGGAACTACGAGAACCACGACCGCTTCATTGAGGACCTGGACCGCCGCAAGAAGGAGATTCTCGATTTCGTGAACACGCACGTGAACCGCAGCAGCCGTATCAAGGAAGTGGAGGTGGAGGAAAAGCCCTTCGACAAGACGGCCACAATGAAAATCAAACGTTTCCTGTATAAGGAGAAACCCAAAAATGAATAGATTATCAATTATTATGTTGACAGCTGTAGCCGCTGCTTCCTGTGCCGGCGGCGGGTGGACCGAAGCCGAAAGCCGTCTGATTCTGGAAGGTGACGGGATTATGAGAGTGCTGACCGTGGACGATTCTGCAGATTCTCTGGTTTTGCGGAGCGAATCCTCTGTGATGGATGCTGCCGCGCTGCAGGCCCCTGAATATGAAGCTCTTGCGCGACGGATGGTGGCTACGGTGACAGATCCGTCCCAGGACGGTGTAGGCATTGCCGGACCTCAGGTCGGAGTGCTTCGCAGAATTGTCGCCGTGCAGCGTTTTGACAAAGAAGGTGAACCCTTCGAGGTATATCCCAATATCAGGATTACCGCCTTCCGCGGCGTGCAGGAGCCAGGCGGCGAAGGCTGCCTGAGCGTGCCCGGACGTCACGGAAACGTCCTGCGCTGGAGAGATATCGATATTGAATATACTTCACTTGCGACCATGCAGGATACCGTTGAAACGGTGCAGGGCTTCACCGCCGTAATCTTCCAGCACGAGTGCGACCATCTCGACGGAATCCTTTACACCGACAAGATTACAGATACTCCCTCAGAGGATTTGCAATAATCATTTTTATTCGTATCTTTGCAACCTCTAACACGGTGCGATTAGTTCAGTTGGTAGAGCACCAGATTGTGGTTCTGGGTGTCGTGGGTTCGAGCCCCACATCGCACCCCAACGAAGCAGGCTTGAAGGCCTGCTTTTTTCGTTGAGGTGCGATGGGGGCTAGCCCCTACACGTTACCCCACCCCCAAACCCCCGCCCTCGGGGCGGTGGCTTAGTCGCTTCGCTCCGATTATCGCACTTATTATCCCCCTGCACCCCCAGGGGACAAGGGGAGGGTTCCCCTTGCGCTGCTCCGCAGCTATCCCTTCTGTCGCTTCGCTCCGGAAAATAATTTCAAGTATTGTTGCAGGAAGAAAATATTTGATTACCTTTGCAACAGATTAATTGTACTTAAGTGGGAACAATTATCAGGCATCTATCCCTAAATGGATGCCTTTTTTGTCCCAGAAAAAACTTAACCGAGGGGGAGATACGAACGACGAGAGCCGATAGTTCTTTCAACCACTTAAGTACAAATCATGAATAAAAGAGGAACTCATCGCCGTGTGGTTCTCATCTCCACTAGGGTGGAGTTATTGAGACTTGTCAAGGTGAGGTCGTATTATCGCCGACACTTTGGCAAAATCGAAAGGGTTCGAGGTTACTATCGACGGTTTTAGGGAGCCATAGATAGGAAATATTTAAGCCCTGTGCCGTGTGGCACTCTACTCTATCCCCCTCGGTTTTTTATTGTCCTTAATGATTGCAATCGCTTTGTCGTCATAATGGATGACGGCGGAGCGTCACTTTTTTTCTTACCTTTGTAGTATGTCTATTGTTCATCATGCGGGGAATCCGGGGGAGGCGGGAGTCAGGAGCCCGGAGAGTATGTATGCCGTTATCAAGGAGTTGGGGATCGTCCCGTTCTTTGAGAATCTTGTGCTGGGCTACAGTATAGAGGAGATGACTCCGAAGGAGTTCTGGTTCGATGACGACGGGCCGGAGCTGGGGCCGTGGGACTGGAAGATTTACGCCGTGCAGAGCGGTGATGTGGCGTACGGCAAGTTCCTGCTGGGCGGGAAGGCGTCCTTCGCCACGCCCAAGTGGTACGCGCACCTGATGAACTGGCGCCGATCCCAGACTAAGTATCAGCCTGACGCCGCCCAGCAGAAAATCCTCGATTACATAAGGGAAAACGGAAGCATAGGCATACGGGAGATACGCCTTCTGCTGGGAATCAGGAAGGGGCCGGCGGATGCCCTGATGACCAAACTCCAGATGCAGTGCCGTGTGGTGACGGGCGACATTGAACGCGTTTATCGCGGGGAGGACCTGCATTACAACGGCTGGCAGCGCTCGGTCTTCTGCGCCCCGGAAGACCTTTTCGAAGGTATCATGCCGACGGTAAGATGCAGCCCGGAGGAGTCATACAACCTCCTGGCCTCCCGCATCAAAGAAATCGCCCCCGAAGCCAGTCCAGGGGCGATTCGAAAGCTGTTGGGTTAAGAAACAACTACAGCCCTATTTCTTTAAGCACCCTGTCGAAGTGTGCATACTCCCGCAGTATCCACACCACGTAGCGTATGTCCACGTTGACGCTGCGGTTGTAGTCGGGAGTGAAAAGCATCTCGGAAGCCAGTGACTCCTTGTTGCCGTCGAACAGAAGGCCGATTATCTCCCCGCTGGAGTTGAGGACGGGGGAGCCGGAGTTGCCGCCGGTACTGTCGTTGTTGGTGATGAAATTGAGCCGCATAGATGCAGGCGCCTTCTTCAGTGCCTCCAGCATATCTGCCGGTACGCAGAAATCGTAGTCATCCGGATCGTGCTTCTCCAGCAGTCCGGCGGCGGTGCTGCAGTAGTCGCAGCGGACTGCGTCGCGGGGCGCCAGCCCGATAACCTTTCCGTAATTGACCCTCATGGTGGAATTGGCGTCCGGGTAGGGATTGCGCTTGCGGTCCCGCTGCATGGCCACCATAGCGTGGGTGTAGTTTTTAGCAAGCTCGCCTATATCCGGTTTGCCCTGGGCCTCCTTGACAACGTCGTTGTAGGCGGTAATTCGGGTATCTCCGAAAAAGCGCACCAGAGGGTCGTCCGCGTGGGCTTCCAGGAACGCCTTCATATCCGTTTCGGGATTGAGGAACTCGGCTATCCGCTCCGGGTCGCTCATCCAGCTGGCATCCCACAGCGAGGCGCACATGGCGTCATAGTTCTTGCCGAAGCGCTCCTTGAGTTCGGTCTGAAAGGGGCCCAGCAGGGCGGCATCCACATTCTCGTAGAAGGTTTCCAGGCTGTACCGGAAGAGCTCCCGCTCGACGCGAAGGTCGGTTTCGGCATAATTTCGGGCGGTGGAACGGCGCACTCCGGCTACCTTGTCCTCGCCGTAGCGGCTGGCCAGCATCTTGGTGCGGGTGGCCACAGGCTCCAGCCTGGTGCCGCGGATAACGCATTCGCGGAAATACTGAGCGTTCTTCTGCGGCCCGGCGACCTTGGCATACCTGTCTCTGAGCAGCTCCACCGGCTGGCCCCATTGGGCGCGACGGGCGGGATCGGCATCCAGCCAGGCGTTCAGCTCCTCCTCCTGCACCCTCTTCTCGTCGGCCACCTTGAACCGCTTATAGCACTGAAGCTCACCGAGATACAGCTCCTGGGCGTTGGACAGGCCGAAGAAATAATTGGAATATTTGAGCCGGACCTCCGGATCGCGGTCCATCCACTTCTTAATGATATCCATCTGCGCTCCGCGAATTTCGGTCTGAATGGGCAGCTGCACGGAAGTCATATAGTCCGTCTTGGCGGAACTGGCGTAACGGTCGGTGCTGCCGGGGAAGCCGATGATGGTGGTTTTGCTGCCTTCGCGGTAACCTTTCGTAGAAATCTTGAGGTACTTGTCCGATTTGAGCGGAACGTTGTCGGGAGAATACTTGGCGGGCGAACCGTCGGGTGCCGTATATATGCGCAGCAGGGCGAAATCCCCCTTGTGCTGCGGCCACTCCCAGTTGTCCACATCGCCCCCGAAAGCACCGATACGTGACGGCGGAGCACCCACCAGGCGCACGTCGGAGTACTCCTGGTACAGGGAGATGTAATATTTGTCGCCTCTCCAGGCGCTGCTGAGCGACGCCTCGTAACCGGTCTTCTCCTTGTAGCGGCGTTCCATTATGCCGCCCAGCTTGCGCATCATCATCGCTCCCGGTTTCACGGCGCCGCTGTCGAAGAGCTCCTGAACCTCTTCCGTTACGTCTATCGTGCCCTTCAGGAATTGCACGCTGCGGCCCGGGATGGGAATCTCTTCATCCAGGCTCCGCGCCCAGAATCCGTCCTCCAGGAAATTGTGCTCCTTGTCGCTCATACCGAACACGTCGCCATAGGCCACATGGTGGTTGGTAATCACCAGACCCTGCCCGGAAATCAGGCTTCCGGTTCCCATAAAGTCGATGGCTACCACGTAGTTACACAATTCTGCGGTCTTTTTGTTGACGGAAGGGACCATCCACATTCCTTCGTCCGCAAGAGCCGCCGTACAGAAGGCGGCAATCATAATAAATGATGAAATTATGCGCTTCATAGGGGTAAATATAGCACACTTTTTTGGATTTTTGCTTATCTTGCGGACTAGTAGTGTAAAGCCATGTCCCGTATCAAGTTCATATTGGCCCTGTTCTGCTGTGCGATTTTGCCTTTGTGCGCGCGTGCACAGGGGTTTACCATAAGCGGAACGGTGGTCGATAAGGACAGCGGGGAGCCGGTGGAGTTTGCCACCGTTGTGATGGAGGCCAGCGAACAGTGGGCCGTGGCCGACGCCAAGGGCCGCTTCGTCATTAAGAACATCAGCGTAGCCAAGTCGGTCATGAAGGTCGATTGCCTCGGCTACGTTACCTGGAGCCGTGAAATCACACTCAGCAAGGACATCAGCAACTTCAAGATACAGCTCAGCCCCGACAACCTGGCGCTGGAGAGCGCCGTCGTAACCGCCCAGGAGGACGGGAATTCCGCCACCACCGCCCGCACCATAGACAAAACGGCCCTGGAGCACGTACAGCTGATGAATGTGTCCGACATCTCCAGCCTCCTGCCCGGCGGGGCGACCAAGGAGCCGGCCCTCACCTCTGAACAGCAGTTCAACATAAGGGCCGACAAGGCGGAGAGCGGCAACGCCTCCTTCGGCACTGCGGTGGAAGTCGACGGCGTACGCCTGTCCAACAATGCATCCTTTACCAACAACGGTACATCGACCACCGGCGGCAACTTCAAAGGAGTATCTACCAACAGCATAGCGTCCTCCAATGTGGAGTCGGTAGAAGTCATCACCGGCGTGCCTAGCGTGGAGTACGGCGACATGGCCTCCGGAGTGGTAAAAATCAACACCAAGAAGGGCAAGACCCCCTGGAACATCACCATGTCCACGGGCCCCCGCAACAAGCAGGTCTCCGTGAGCAAGGGCTTCGGCCTCGGATTTACGAAAAATGACGCAAGCAGGGGAGTGCTGAACGCATCGCTCGAGCGTACCCGTTCCATTTCCGACCCTATGTCGCCTTATACGGCCTACGACCGCAACCAGCTATCGCTCACCTGGAGCAACCAGCTCTCGGGAGGGATGCTGGCAGATGCTCCTTTGCGCCTTTCGGTCGGCGTGACCGGCAACCTGGGCGGCCTGGACAACAGGTCTGACCCAGACAAGCATACGGACGTATTCTTAACCCAAAGAGACAACAGCGTCAGGGCCAACCTCAGCGCCAACTGGCTGCTCAGCAAGAGCTGGATAACAAATCTGGAGCTGAACGCATCGATAATCTACAGCGACAAACTTCAGCGCGAGAACAGCCTGTATCATTCTGCGGCAACCAGTACCTCCCTTCATTCGACTCGGAACGGCTACTATATGTCTGCCCCGTTCGTCGAAGGTGGGGAGAATGCCGCGGTGCTCGTAGACAAGGGCAATTGGTATAACGTGATGGCCCTGGACGACCGTCCCTTGAATACCAAAGTTACGCTCAAGGCCAACTGGGCCAAAAATGTAGGCATAGTCAACAGCAAGGTGAAGCTGGGGGTTGACTGGACTACGGATAAGAATTACGGTGTCGGTGAATACTCGGAGGAGCTTGCAAAGGCTCCGACCTACCGCGAATGGCGTTTCTGCGACGTGCCGGTTATGACAAACCTGGCCGCCTTCGCGGAGGAGAACCTTATGTTCCGTTTCGGGGGTGACGCACGCTTCAACCTTATCGCAGGCCTGCGATGGGACAATACCATCATTCCCGGTTCGGCATACGGTGTGACCTCCAGCCTGTCGCCCCGCTTTAACGCCAAATACACTTTCTTTACCCAGAAGAGCCGCGGTAAAGCTTTCTTCCGGGAACTTGCCGTTCGGGCTAGCTGGGGCGTTGCGGTCAAGCAGCCCTCTTTCTCGGTGCTCTACCCCAAGCCCAGCTACTTCGACATAAATGTGTTTACTTCCACGGCAGATGCCAACAACGTAGTCAACCGCGCATACTACGTTATGGCAAGGACCATCAATTATAACGCAGACCTGGTGTGGCAGCGCAACCGGCAAAGCGAAGTCGGCATAGAAGCCAATCTCGGTGGGACCAAAGTATCCCTTGCGGCTTTCTACAACAAGACTCTCTATGCCTACGATATAATCCAGAATTACGAGCGTTTCGAGTATATCTACACACCCACCAGTGCGGTTCAGGGCATATCCATCCCGGCTACTGAAAGGCTTTTCTCAATAGATCCCGTTACCGGAGTCGTTACCGTGACTGACCGCAGCGGAGCCATGCAGCCGGCCGAGGTTGCCGGCCAGAATCGTAAGCAGTTTGTTTCCAGTTATTTCGAAGACAACGACGACACTCCGGTAACGCGTTACGGTCTGGAGTGGGTGGTTGACTTCCCCCGCATCAAGCCCCTCAACACCACCATAAGACTGGACGGTACTTTCTATTCCTATCGTTCGCTATACACGGATATGCTGGCCTATTGTCCTACCACAAGGACATCTTCCGATGGCGGTCTGTATAAATACGTAGGGTTCTTTTATGGGGGCAGATCGATAACCAACGGCAAAGAGACGCGTACCGTACGCACAAACCTGACGTTTACCACCAATATACCCCAGGCTCGCATGATTCTTTCCCTTAAGCTTGAGAGCTGCCTGCTCAGCTATGCCAGGGGACTCAGCGAGCGCGCCGACGGAAGCGCCAGAAGCTATGTGATGACAGATCCGTCCAATGTGCTGTCCATTTCGGACGAGTCTGTTTATGTCAACGAAGAAGGTTGCTACAGCGTTGTGTTCCCGGATACATTCTGCTCATTCGACGACCCTGCGCCAAAGCCTTTCCTGGAGACTTTCATGGCCGCCAAGGAGAATAATCCTGCGCTATATTCAGATTTGCGTGAATTGGTATTGCCAAACGATCAATACAGTTATTACTTCCTGAAAGATTTCTCGACCCCTTATTTCAGCGCCAATTTCAGCGTGACCAAGGAAATCGGAGACCTGGCGTCCATATCATTCTACGCCAATAATTTCTTCAATAACATGGGGCAGGTGTACTCAACCAAGACGCGCACCTGGAGCTCCGTGACCTCATATATTCCCCGTTTCCACTACGGGCTTACTGTCAGACTCAAATTTTAGTTACTATTAATACTATTTGTTATGAAAAAGTTTCTTTTATTCTTCACGGCTGCAGTTTTTGCACTGACACCCGTTTCCTGTGACTGGTTTACAGATCCTGATGATCCCGACGGTCCCGAGAATCCCGATGGTCCCGACGAGCCTGACAAGCCTCAGGAGCCCACAGTTTATGACATTTCCGTTCAACTGCAGGTGGACGGCGCGGCATTTGCCCAGAGCGGCGTCGACGTGGAACTGACAGATGCCGCCGGAACCGCCACCTACAGTCAGGCAACCGATGAAAGCGGTGTTGCATCCTTCAAACTCCTGGCCGGCGCATATTCCGCATCAGCTACCTACAAGACCGCTGCAGAAGGCGTGCGCATAGTCTACAACGGCGCCAATGCCAACATAGTGGTAAAGGAAGACGGCGATAAGCAGTTCCCCATCGAGCTCCAGAAGGTGGAGAGCAAGCAGATTATCATCAAGGAACTCTATTTCGGCGGTTGCACCAATCCCGAGACCAACAAGGGCTATACCGATGATGCATATATCATTATTTACAACAACTCCGATATAGAGGCTGACGCCAGCAATATAGTGTTCAGTTTTGTTGGTCCTTACAACGGCAATGGAACGAACAAGTATATCACTGACGGCAAACTTCTCTACGAAGATCTTGACTGGATTCCTGCATACGGCGCTATCTGGTGGTTCCAGACCGAGGTCAAGATTCCTGCATATTCCCAGGTTGTTGTAGCTATTTACGGCGCTGTAGATCATACCCAGACCGTCCCGACTTCCGTAGACCTTAGCAACTCCGCATACTATTGGATGTCCAACGTCGGCATTGCTGCATATACCAATAAGAAGTATGTGGTAGCTGAGAGTATCCCTACCGCTCAGTATCTCACCTGCTCGCCTATTTCACAGGGTAATGCTTGGACTATGAGTAATTCATCACCGGCTGTTTATATCGGTAAGATGGATGCTGCAGCAGCAGAAGCGCTTTCCAAGAATGCCGATGCTTATGATCATACTCTTGGAACATCGGCCGCTTTCAATATTGCCAAGTTCCCCAAGGCAAATGTGGTCGATGCAGTAGAGGCATGGTCAACAGCCAATGTGGCCAAGAGTGCTATCCGCTTCTCAGCCGACATCAATACCGGCTATGTCGCAATTACCAACAATAAGGGTTATACCGTGTACCGTAATGTAGACAAGGAAGCTACCGAGGCTCTGCCCGAGAACGACGGCAAGATAGTTTACGACTATGCTGGCGGCACTGTAGATGTTGAAGGTACCACCGATCCTTCCGGCATAGACGCTGAAGCCTCCATCGCTGCCGGCGCCCATATCATCTACTCCGAGACCAACGATACTTCCAAGGACTTCCATCAGAGGAAGGTCGCATCTATCAAGAAGTAGGTTAACATGCGCCTGAGATTCCTGGCTTTTACGTTTTTGCTCCTGGCTTCCGCACCTTTTGCGGAAGCCGGGGACAATAACGTTCGTGACTTCCGCTATGTCGTGGATACGGCGCCTGCCCTGCAGCTGTCCAATCCCGCGGCGCTGATGCTATGGGCCGGGAAGATTTCTGACGTAAAGCTGGAGGGTACGAAGGGCAACGGCCCCGTAGTGCCTCTGGAGGGTTCTCCGGACGACTTCAGCATCAATGCCGGCACGGAGTCGTACTTCCGCATGAGCGACAAGCTCGCTTTCCGCGGAAAACTCTTCTGGCGTAATTTCCAGGGCAAGGATATGGGCGGTCCGGTGATGATCAATCCGGACTTGCACCCGGTCAACTTTTATGAAAGCGTAGATACGACCAAAGGCGTCAAGAAACGCGAGACCTACGGCATGGCAGGTTCCATAGCCCTCAATATGGGCCCCAGGTGGGCTCTGGGGCTTGGCTTGGAGTATGAATGCGGAGACCAGAACAAGGTCAAGGATCCCCGTTTTACCAACGTGCTGATGGACCTCCGCTTTGCGGCCGGAGCGGCCTTCAAGCCATCCGACGATGTGCTTCTCGGTCTTTCCCTGCATTACAGGGATGCTATTGAACAGATTCGCGGAGGAATTTACGGCACAACCGACAAGCAGTACTTCATCTATACGGACAAGGGCGGGTTCATTGGGTCCTCTGCAGAGCTGGCAGGAGATGATAATGATGTATCTGCCGAGTCTCTCAGGCCCATGGTCAACAACTACTATGGGGCATCGTTCCAGGCACTGCTGTGGAACCGTTTCAGCAACGAATTCTCTTACAACATCCGCCAGGGCTACTATGGCAAGAAGGCGGATGCTTCTCCTATGTTCTTCGAGTACTCCGGCTCGGAAGCCGCGTACAAGGGCTTGCTACAACTTCCGGCAGGGAATGATATTCATCGCCTTGCCATAGAACTGAAGTATGAGATTCTCGCCAATGCTGAGAATATCTACAAAAGAACCAGAACGCCCGGGGGATCATATATCTATGATTATATCAGCAGCAACAGCATTCTGGATCGTCAGGACCTGAGCGCCAGTCTGGACTACCGGTGGTATATTGATGCAGACGGCCCCCGTCCGGGGGCGACCATCGGCTTCAGGGCAAATGCCTTCGCCCGCAAGCAGACGACCAGTCTGTACCCTGTCTGGCGCAGGCATAACTTCGCCACTATAAACGCCGGTTTTTTCGGCCAGAAAGTATTCTGCAGCGGCGCCATGTCCTATATAATCGATGCCTCCGCTTTTGCGGCGGCAGGCATGGGGACGGACAAGAAAGACGGCACCTACGTGGCCGGCGCCTCTTCCAACCTTAAGAGCTTCGACAATTATCTCGGTCGTTACTTTGAATACAAAACGAAACCCCGTGCCGGCGCAAGCCTCGGTTTTACCGTGGCCCGTGCCTTCAACGGAGGGATCGAACCCTATATCACCGTCTCCGACAGTTTTGAATATCTGCTTTCCGAACCCAAGTATCTCGCCGGCCGTTTCCGCAATGTCGCCAGCCTGACCATCGGCGTTAATTTCTAAAGCTATGACCAGAATCCTTTACCTGTTTGCCGCGCTGCTGCTGTGTCAGGGCGCGTTTGCCCAGCAGATTCCCGCCGACCCCGATTTCCGAGTGGGGCGGCTGGACAACGGAATGACCTATTATCTCTGCCACAATGAGAATCCCGTAGGGTGCGCGGATTTCTATATCGCGCACAACGTTGGCGCACTTCAGGAGGAGGACAACCAGAACGGCCTGGCGCATTTCCTGGAGCACATGGCCTTTAACGGCACCAGGCATTATCCTGCCAAGGGCCTTCTGGAATTCCTGGCCAGGGACGGCGTACGCTTCGGCTATAACGTAAACGCTTACACCTCCAGGACGGAGACGGTCTATAATATCTCCTCAGTTCCTCTGGTACGCGGCTCATTCATAGATTCCGTGCTGCTGGTGCTTCACGACTGGTCCTGCGACATTTCCTGCGAGCAGAAGGCCCTGGACGACGAAAGGGGAGTCATAAGCGAAGAATGGCGCCTTCGCAACACCGATACGCGCTATGCCATGATGATGCAGCAGAATGCGCTCATCTACAAGGGCTCCAAGCAGACGAAACGTTCCGTCCTGGGGACGCTGGAAGTCATAAACGGCTTTAAGCGTCAGGAGATACTGGATTTCTACCATAAGTGGTATCGCCCTGATTTGCAGGCGATTATCGTGGTAGGCGACTTCGATGTAGACGAGATGGAGGGGCGCGTACGTGCAAAGTTCTCGGATATTCCGGCGGCGGTCGATCCGGCCCAAAAGGAGAGGTATTTCCCTCCCTGTCTCAGCGAGCCGCTGATTCAGGATATGACAGACAGCCGCATCAAATACAATGCGCTGAAAATCATCTATAAGCAGTATTACCCCGAGGGCGTTTCCCGCGATTCGGAAGAATTTATCCGCGATGCCCTGCGCCGCCAGATGGTGAATTCCGTGCTGTCTGAGCGTCTGCGCCGCCTCAGCCAGCAGAAATCCTCTCCTGCCAGGTCTGCGATGATGGTTACCAGTGAGTACGAGCCGGATTTCTATATCACCCTTTTCACCGTGACGCCCAAGAGCAAGGAGAGGGTGTCCGAGTGCCTGGAATTTACCCACAGGGAAATCCGCCGGCTCCTCGAGTTCGGCATCAGCCCGGGTGAGTTCGAGTTCGCAAGGCTCAATGTCTCCCAGCGCCTCCGTCTTGACAGGGAGCTGAACCGCGAAGAGGTCAAGAGCGAAGACCTGGTAAAGGTGGCGATCGAGCACTTCCTGCGCAATCATCCGCTGATCAACCCTGCGGAGCTGAATGACATACGTAACCGCATACTGTCGGAAATTACTCTTGACGAGCTGAAGGATTATCCCGCCCGCATGCTGGCGGAAAGCGAAGTCATTTACTCCACCTGCTACAATGACGTGGAAGAGCCGGGCATCGCTCCCAAGCCGGAAGAGGTGCTTGCCGTTATCGACAGGGTGAATGCCGAAAAGCTGGAGCCTCAGTACGCAGAGCGGCCCAGTTTAGACTTTTCAGTGAATGTGGAGCCCGGCCGTATAGTAAAGAAGCGCAACGACAAGCGCCTGGGCGGCTTTGAGGAATGGCAGCTTTCTAACGGCGTTAAGGTTTATTACAAGCAGGCGGCGCCTGTCAAGTCCAACTACCATCTGGAAATGTCCTGGCGTTTCAATACCGGCTGCCGCAGTTACCCGGCCGACCGTATCAACTCCTACCGCTATGCCATGGCGTACAGCAACCGCAACCTTGGATTTCGCGGCCTCGACCGCAGTGAACTGAGGAACTGTCCCGAGCTCTCCGGAGTAAGCATCATCGCGCACTCCCTGCAGCAGTATGCATCCATTGACCTGGGCGCCGCACGCGGCAAGGAGGAGTTTGCCTTCAAGACCGGCTGGCTGATGCTGATGGAACCTTACTTCGGCAAGGAAAGCCGTCTGGAGAAGGCCCGGGAAGAAGATCTCAAGAGGCTCTCCCGCAAAAAGAGTCCCCGCGAGCTCTTCGGCGAGAAGTACGACAGGCAGGTTTATGGTAACCATCCCTGGCTGCAGCCCAGAGACTCCTCGGACGTGGAGGCCGTCAATATGGATATGCTCAAGGATGCATGGGCCCGGGAGTTCGGCGATTTCAAGGGCCTGTCCGTATTCATCTGCAGCGACCTTGACCGTGCTGGCATAGAAGAATACGTATGCAGATACGTGGCATCGCTGCAAGGGCCCTATTCCTACAAAAAGAGCTGTACACCTTATCCGCAGCCCGTGCTTAGGGGATATAACCTGATAACGGAAACCAATCCCCTCGAGTCGGAGCCCGTCACCATTGTCAACTACACTTTCGTCGCGAAGCAGAAGACCAGCACCCGCAGCATACTGGTTTCCGATTTCCTGGATTACATAGTTTCCGCCAGATATGTGAACCTTATACGCGAGGAGAGGGGAGGCACCTATCATGTGGGCTTCTCTACGGACATCCCCGACAATCCGTCCCTGCCCTGGAAGGGTATAGTCTTATTCCAGACCAGGCCCGAGATGACGGATATTCTTGTTGCCGACGTGAAAGACGTGCTGAAGGATATGGCCGACAACGGTCCGACCGCCGAGGAGATGGACCTGGCGTCCAAGTACATACGCAAGCGTCACGGCGAGGTGGAGAACAAAACGGCCAAATCCCTGGCGCTGCAGGAGGAGCGCCTGCTCTACACCGTCCTCTGGAACCGCGACTTCGACTGCGACTACGACGCCCTTCTGGACGGCATCAAGCCGGCGGACGTGCAGAAACTTGCCCGCAGTTTCCTTGCCGGCACCAACATCGTAAAAATATATACGGAGAAATAGCTACTTGACCTTAGCGTTGTAGCGTGTGGCGACTTTGCCGTGGGCGATGTTGACCAGTTTCTTGGCAATCATCTTGCGGCGTATAGGGGCCACGAGGTCGGTGAACAGTACGCCGTCGAGGTGTGACAGCTCGTGCTGAATCATCCTGGCGCCGAATTTATCAAAAGACTCGGTCTGCTCCTTCAGGTCCTCGTCGTAATAGCGCACTTTGATGCGCGACGGGCGCCGCACGTTGCAGTAAACGCCGGGAACGCTCAGGCAGCCCTCTTCGTATTCGCACATCTCCTCGCTCTCTTCCAGCACCACCGGGTTGATGAGGGTGCGCTTGAACCCCTTCAGGTAGGGATAGACCTCCACCATTTCGTCTCCGTCCACTATCAGCACACGCTGGCTTACGCCTATCTGGGGAGCCGCAAGCCCGCAGCCCTCGGAGCGTTTAAGGGTATCCTTGAGGTCGGCGATCAACTGCGCCAGCTCTTCTTTCTTGCCCAGGTCGGCCTCGGCTGCCCGTTCGCGGAGCACCTCGGAGCCGTACAGATAAATCGGCTGTATCATTTCTTCTTGTCCAAATATGCCTGCAAAATAAGTGCAGCGCTGATTTTATCAACGGAAGCCTTGTCGCGCCGCTGACTCTTCTTCATCCCCCCATCTATCATGGCCCGGTGTGCCAGTACGGAAGTAAAGCGTTCGTCTTCCAGTGCTACCGGGATGGCCGGGAAGGCTTTCTGGAGCTGTTTGAGGAAGGAATCCACGTCGGAGGCCGCTTCTGCATGGCTGCCGTCCAGATTCAGGGGATAACCTACCACGAACTTCAGAATCGTCTGCTGGAGCGCAAGATTTTGAAGATAATCTATTATCTTTGTAGCAGGGACAGTCTCGAGCGGAGACGCAAAAATCCCGAGCGGGTCGCTTTGCGCCACACCGACGCGCGCCCTGCCGTAATCGATTCCGATGATTCTGTCCACATTGCAAAATTAGCAATTATTATGGGGAAAAAAAATTGGAACAAAGTTTACCGGTTGAGCATAATCGAAGATGAAACTCACCGCAACATACGCTCCGTACGTTACACCAGGCTGGGATTCATAGTCGCACTGATAACCGCTTTCGTGGTAATCCTGGGCAGTCTGTACGCCATAATCGCCCTTACTCCTCTGCGTACCACGATTCCCGGCTACCCCGACGCCCATTTCCGCAGAGAGGCGGTAAACAACGCCATCAAGATCGACTCCCTGGAGAGCGCCATCACCCGCTGGAAACTCTATTCCGAAAACCTCTCCCGCGTGCTTTCGGGAGACACCACCCTGAACCTGGACAGTCTGCTGCAGGCCAAGGCGGCCGCCGATTCCCTTGACAGATGAAACGAAGGATAGCGATACTCGGGTCCACCGGTTCCATAGGCACCCAGACCCTTGACGTGGTGCGCCGGCACCGCGACCTCTTCGAGGTGGAAATGATATCCGCGGGCAACAATGCCGCCCTGCTGGCCGAGCAGGCCCGGGAATTTGAAGTGAACAACGTGGTTATCTGCAACGAAGCCCGTTATCCCGTTCTTGCAGACGCCCTTAAAGACAGCGATTCCAAGGTTTGGGCCGGAGTGGACAGCCTCTGTTCCCTGGTCCGCTCGGACAACGTGGACATAGTTGTGGGCGCAATGGTGGGATTCAGCGGCCTGCGCCCCACGCTCGCCGCCCTTGAGGCCGGAAAGATCGTCGCCCTTGCAAACAAGGAGACGCTGGTCGCCGCCGGCAGCCTGGTCACCAGGACCATGCGCGAGCACAACGCCGTCATTCTGCCTGTCGATTCGGAACATTCGGCCATCTTCCAGTGTCTGCTGGGGGCGAATGGCAACGTGATAGAAAAAATCCATCTGACCGCATCCGGAGGCCCGTTCCGCACCTGGGACCGCCAGCGCATTGCCGGAGCGACCGCCGCCGACGCCCTCAAGCATCCCAACTGGGATATGGGGGCCAAGGTCACAATCGACTCGGCCACAATGATGAACAAGGGCTTCGAGGTAATCGAGGCCAAATGGCTGTTCGACGTGGAGCCGAAAGATATCAACGTGGTGGTACATCCCGAGTCAGTCATCCACTCCATGGTGGAGTTTGAAGACGGGGCGGTAATCGCCCAGCTCGGCTGTCCGGACATGCGCGAACCCATAGGCTTCGCCCTGGCCTTCCCGGGGCGCATCACCGTTGGCAACAAGAAGCTGGATTTCGCCGAACTCGGCTCGCTGCATTTCGAGGCTCCCGATACCGGCCGTTTCCCTAATCTCCGTCTGGCTTACGAGGCCATAGAGCGCGGAGGTAACGCTCCCTGCGCCCTGAATGCCGCCAACGAAGTGACGGTTGCGGCCTACCTAAAGGGACTCATAGGCTTCTACGACATCTCCCGCATTAACGAAAAGTGCCTCTCAGGCCTGAATTTTGTAGCGGAACCTACGCTCGAAGATATTTTCGAGACCAACGCGGAAGTCGCAAGAATCGCCGATGGTTGCATTAATTAAAACCTTACAGGTAATCCTGGCCCTCTCGCTGCTCATCATCGTGCACGAGTTCGGCCACTTCATCTGGGCCCGGATATTCGGTATCCGGGTAGAGAAGTTCTATCTTTTCTTTGGCCGCGCCCTGGTCAAGTGGAAATGGGGCGAGACCGAGTTCGGCATCGGCTGGATTCCGTTCGGCGGATATTGCAAGATAGCCGGAATGATAGACGAATCCATGGACCTGGAGCAGATGAAGCGCGAGCCCCAGCCATGGGAATTCCGCACCAAGCCGGCCTGGCAGAGGCTGCTGGTAATGGCAGGAGGCGTGCTCAACAATTTCCTCTTCGCAATACTGATTTACTGCCTGATAGCAGGAATATGGGGGGAGGCTTTCATCAGCAACCGCAACGCCAGGATCGCCCCCAACGAGCTGGCGCAGCAGATGGGATTCCGGCTGGGCGACCATATCATCGACTACGACGGCTGGGAGCCGGAGAACTTCGGCATGCTGCAGGCCGACCTCGCCAGGCGCGATGTCCGTAACGCCAGACTTCTCCGTGACGCCGACACCCTCGACCTCTATATCGACCATGCATACATGTCCGAGGTCCTCAGGAGCCCGGTAATGTTCGACCTGGCGGTGCCGTTCGTGGTCGATTCGATGCGTGCCGATACCCCCAACGGTTCCGGAGGACTGCTGAGGGGAGACCGGGTGCTCGCTTTCGACGGACATGCGGTTTCGTATATCCAGGATGCCCGTCCCGTGCTGGCCGGATGCCGCGGGCGCACTATTCAGGCCGATGTGCTGCGGGGCGCCGACACCCTGGCAATTCCCGTGCTGGTGGATTCTCTCGGCCAGATAGGAGTTTACCTGATGATGCCGGAGATCGAAAGGCGGCAGTACTCTTTTGCGGAGGCTATCCCGGCCGGGCTCAGGCTCACATGGGATACCATAAAGGGCTATGTCCAGGATCTTGGGATGCTGGTACGGCCCTCTACCGGCGCCTACAAGTCGGTGGGCAGTTTCATAGCCATAGGGCAGGTGTTCCCGGACGCCTGGGACTGGTACCGTTTCCTCAGCATTCTGGCCCTGCTGTCGGTCATGCTGGGCATCATGAATCTCCTGCCCATACCTGCGCTTGACGGTGGCCACATACTCTTCACCCTCTTCGAGATGATTACCGGGCGCAAGCCCAGCGACCGCTTCCTGGCGGTGATGCAGGTAATCGGAATGATATTGCTGCTGGCTCTGATGGTGCTGGCCTTCGGAAACGACATCGGCCGGTTAATACACTGATAATACATTGATTATGAAAAAGATACTCCTTATTTTCGCGGCTCTTGCAGCACTTGTTTCATGTAAGAACACCAAGGCCCTTCTGCCCAACGTAAGCGGCAAGGCCGGAGAAATAATCGTGGTTATAGACAAGACCGACTGGGAAGGCAACCTGGGCACCAAGGTCCGCGAGCTGCTGGCCTGCGACTGTCCCTTCCTGGCCCAGAAGGAGCCTCTTTACTCTCTGGTCAATGTGGCTCCGGGCGGATTCGGAGACCTCTTCAAGGTGCATCGCAACATAGTCTATTTCGCTATCAACCAGCAGCTTGACAGCGCGGCCGTGGCCTACAGGCACGACGTTTGGGCAGCCCCCCAGTGCCTGGTGCAGATCAGCGCCCACAATTCCGACGAGGCTGCCGATCTGCTGGCCAATGAAGGCAAGACAATAGTCGGCTTTATCGAGCAGGCCGAGCGCGACCGCGTCATCCGAAACTCCATTCGTTACGAAGAAAGGGAGATAGCTCCCAAGGTGTCGGAGAAATTCGGCGGCTCTCCCCATTTCCCCATGGGCTACAAGATCAAGAAGCTTACCGACGATTTCGGCTGGATAGCTGACGAAAAGCAGTACACTATTCAGGGGATTCTGATTTACAAGTATCCTGCGACGGGAGCCGCCGACGAACTTGGAGTGGACAACATCATTGCCAAACGCAACGAGATACTGAAACTTAACGTTCCCGGAATGTTCGAGAACACCTGGATGACCACCGGCGAATACATGCCTCCGCAGATCGAGTTCTTCCGCTACCGCGGGCGCGACTTCGCGCAGGTCCGCGGACTCTGGGAGGTGGAGAACGACTATATGGGCGGGCCCTTCGTGTCCCACTCATTCTATTCTCCTGACGGAGCGTATGTTATTGTGGCAGAGGCCTTTGTGTATGCGCCCAAGTACGACAAGCGCCAGTACCTCCGCCAGGTGGAATCCATACTCTTCTCCTGGGAGTGGGCCAAATAGCCGTATCTCTCTGACCTGTCTTCTATCGCCTTGCCTGGGCGGTAATCTTGCGGATAAAGTCCTCCGGAATCTTTTCGAGGGCGCGCAGGTCTGCCTCCAGCACATCCACGTCCAGAGCCTTAAGGTATCCGGCGGCACCGTACGGGTCTTCCGTTATATAGCTTGCGGTTCCTGCAAATGACAGCAGGACCGGGGTAAGCTGAAGGTGGTTGCTGATTTTTTCTGCAAAGACGGCTTTGGCTTCAGGAGTAATAGCCCGCATACGCTTCAGCAGGCCCTTTTCTCCGGAGACGAACTCGTATTTGCCCTGCACCTCCACGAGCTGCTCATGGCGGACCGAAGATTCGGGCAGATAAATGCGTACTTCCAGTTCCGCCCCGTCATAGCCCCATACGGCCTTACCTGATGCGGCATCCTTAGCGGCGAAGCGGCTGTAGTGCACTTCTTCTCCGTCGTACAGCACTTTGGAAGGAGCGCTCATGCCGGGTAGCACCACCTGCACGGTGCGCGTAGCGGGAGCGCCTTTCCAGCTGCCTTCACGCGGCAGGATATGAAGGACAACCCCTTCGGCAGTGCTCTCCCGTACGAACCTGGTGGTGGCGAACTGTTCCGAGTAGGCCTGTGATACTCCGTCATCCTCGTAAAGCGACGCTTCGTGCCGGCCTTCACCGGGCACCAGCACCAGCCGGAACTCGTTGGACTGCTCCTGAAGATTGCGGATATCGCTTGCGGCCATGGGAATGATGCTTCCTGCCCTTACATAATAGGGATTCTCGGCCACGGTGTACTGCGGAACGGCTTCCGTACCCCCGGCGTATAGGATTCCGGTTGCCATGTCCCACCAGTCGTTCCCGGCAGGGAACCACATGGGACGCTCGGCCAGTGCAGTAACCGTATCCGCCGGCCGGCAGATGGTGGTAGCCAGGATGTCGTCGCCGAAGAAGAACTCTTCTGCCGAACTGTAGGCCTTGTCCTCCTCGGGATAGTAATAATAGAGCGGGCGGCACAGACCGATTCCGCTGTCGTAGGCCTGACGGGCGGCGGTATAGATGTATGGCGAAAGGTCGTAGCGCAGGCGCACTGCCTCTCTCATCGGGTCGAAGTGGTCCGGGAATACCCAGAAGCGCTTCTCCATGGTCATATTCTTGGTGGAGTGTGTCTTGAAGATGGGGGTGAACACTCCGCTCTGCAGCCATCGGGTATAGAGTTCCGGGTTGGTGCAGGTCGCGCCGGGAGCCTGAATGTGGCCGCCTATGTCGTGTCCCCAGTAGGCGTAACCCACGTTGGAAGCCGTAGAAGTGAAGTAGGGGAGGAAGCTGAGCGCCTTCCAGGTGGCGTATATGTCGCCGCTGAATCCTACCTGGTACCTGTGGCTGCCTATGCCGCCCCAGCGATGGTAAATCATGGGCCGGGATGCATTCAGACCGTATTTTGCCGACTGGCGTACCTGATGCCACCAGAAAGTGTGGTTAAGCCAGAAGGTGTTGCTCAGGCCGGGAACGTACTTGCTGGTCATGAACTGCTGCCAGTCCAGCCACCAGAAATCGACTCCCTGCCTGCCGATGGGATCCAGGACCGAGTTGAAGTAGGCGTCGGCCCAGGCCTGCTGGTCCATGCGGAACGGCACATAGACCGGGTTGCCGTCGGCGTCCTTGTAGCCGCGGGGGCCGTCGTAATCCTCTCCGGCGCGGGAGAGATAATCCTTGACGAAGGCCTCGTACGGATTCTCGTACACCTGCAGGCCGGAGGCGGGATGCAGGTTGAGCGAAGTCTTGAGCCCGTAGTCGTGAAGCTCCGAAAGCAGGTTGTCGGGACTGGGGAACAGTTCCGTCTTCCAGTTGTAGCCGCACCAGCCCTTGCGTTCTCCGGAGGCGTCCTTCTCATATCCGCGGCCCCCGGCGCCCATATTATAGGTGTCGTGCCAGTCCATGTCTATGATCATCACATCGGCCGGTATGCTGAGGTCCCTGAAGTGCCGGGCCAGGTCGGTGAGCTCATAGTCCGAATACAGCCAGTACCTGCACCACCAGTAGCCGAAGGCGTATTTTGGCGGCAGGGGAATACTGCCGGACACTTTGGTGAAGTCGCGTACGGCGGCGGTATAGTCGTGACCGTAGGCGAAGAGGTACCAGTCCAGCCGTTTCCCCTCCGGACGGGTGTCCACCCAGTACTGCCAGTCGCTTTCGACCGGAACGAAGATATGGCGTTCGCTTTCGTCGATAAGCGCCCATCCGTCTCGGGAAACCACTCCTTTGTCGAAGGGCTCCTTGGTGAAGGTGCCGGTGCCGTCTTCGGACCGCTTGCCGTTATTGTAACGGCGGATTCCGTCGTATCCGTCCAGGGTGCGGGCGGTGCCCAGCAGGTTGCCGGAATCGTCGGCTCCGGGCTTCCAGGTGACGCTCTTCCTGCCCTTTTTGGCACGGGCGTCCTGCATATTGAATGTAACCTGCAGATTATCAGTGCTGAAGGCATCCTGCCCCTTGTAACTCAATGTGAGTCCGGAGGTGCGTATGCTGATTTTGCGGCCGCTGCGGCTTACCTTGAACTGGGGCACCGGAAGTTCGCGGTTGACTATGCCCAGGGTGGCCCGGTCTTCGAAAACGCCGTCCTCGGCCCACTCCATGCGTATCAGCTGGGGCGTGAGCACCGTGAAACGGGCGTTGCCGAAAACCACTACCGCGGCCTCATCGGCCTTGGGGTGAAAAACATTCTGGGCTCCGAGTTGCAAAACGGGGGCGACTAAGGCTGCCAGCAGCACCGTCGCGAAAACGAGGATTCTTTTCATACCTAACAAATATAAGAAGTTTCTTGCAGATTTATGATACTTTGCTTAGATTTGCGTCCTAAGGTAGTAGTGTTATATGTCATTCTTCAAAGGGTTATATTCAAAACTCCTGGCGCTCGTCGTATTGTTGTCAGTCTTTGCGCCACCTTCGCAGGCCCAGAATACCCGCAAGGTGCAGGGAACTGTGTACGACGAAACTGGGGAGACCTTCCCGGGAGTAGTCGTTATCAGCCGTAAGCACAGGCTTGTCGCCACTACCGATATAAACGGAAAGTTCCTTCTGGAGTCCGTTCCCGCCGACGCGGTGCTCTCCGTGGAGATGATGGGCTACAAAACCCAGGAGATACGGGTAGCCGATATCAAAAAGGAGCTGAAAATCTATCTGGAGCCTGACACTCAGGTTCTGGAAGAATCTGTCGTAACAGGTATCTTCACCCGCCGCAAGGACAGTTTTACCGGTTCGGTCCAATCTATGACGAGCGACGACATCAGGAGGGTATCCAACAGCAATGTGGTGGAATCGCTCAAAAACCTCGACCCTTCCCTGTTGATACTGGACAATCTGGAAGCGGGTTCCAACCCCAATGCGATGGCGTCCATGCAGATCCGCGGCGCCTCCACGCTTGCCGCCGAGACGTCCAATCTCAAGAGCAATTTCCTCGCCAAGGCCAACCAGCCGCTCTTCATCCTTGACGGTTTCGAGACCACTCTGGAAAAGGTGACCGACATGGATATGAACCGGGTGCAGAGTATAACCATACTCAAAGACGCCTCCGCCAAGGCAATCTATGGCTCTAAGGGCGCCAACGGCGTCATAGTCATCGAGACGAAGGCCCTCACCAACGACAAGAGCCGCGTCACCTACAACGGAAGCCTCTCCATCGAGGCCCCGGACCTCACCAGCTACAATCTCTGCAATTCCATCGAGAAACTGGACGTGGAAAGGCGCGAAGGCTACTATCAGAACGGCGATTCATTCGAAACCATCGCCAGGCAGGCCCTCTACAACGAAAGGCTCAAGAGGGCCCTGGAAGGCCAGGACACATACTGGCTCTCCAAACCTCTGCGGCTTGGAATCGGACAGAAGCACTCCGTGAGCATCGAGCTCGGATCCAAAGAACTCAAGGCTCTCGCGACCTTCTCCTACAACGACACCCAGGGCGCAATGAAAGGCTCCTTCCGTGACGTGGTTTCCGGCAACGTTAACGTGGCTTACAGGCGCGGCGGCTGGACTTTCCGCAACATCATGAGCATATCGCACATGAACAGTTCCGAGTCCCCCTGGGGCAACTTCAACGAGTATGCGGTCCTGAATCCATACCTCACCCCTTACGATGAGGAAGGAAATCTCAAGAAGGTGCTTCAGATGAAGGATTATACATACAATGGGGTATCCACCTTCTTCGGACTTGTGATGAACCCTATGTACAACGCTACGATAGGCACTACCGACATAAGCCAGTATCTTGCAATATCCGACAATTTCTACGCAGAGTACCAGTTCCTCAAGTTTCTGCGCCTGGTAGCCCGTTTCGGTATCGACTCCCAGAAGACCCGGACCGACGAGTTCAAGCCCGGCCAGCACACCGACTTCTACGACACCAACGAAATCCTCCGCCGGGGCAGCTACGAGCAGTCGAACGGAAGCTACACCACATACTCGGGCGACGTGTCGGCGCAGCTCAACCACAATATTGCCGGCAAGCACGACCTTTTCGCCACCATCGACTGGAGCGTCTCCCAGACCAACTACGAGGAGATAGTCAACTACACGGAAGGCTTCCCGAACAGCAACATGAAGAGCATCACCTTCGCCCGCCAGTATGCAACTGATATGGTGCCTACCGGCAGCGACGGCCTGAACAGGAACCTCGGAGCCCTCGCCACTGCCGGATACAGCTACGACAACCGCTATATGGCGGATGCGACCATCAAGGGCAGCGCCTCATCCGTTTTCGGCACCAAGAACCACTGGGGCCTCTTCTGGAGCGCCGGCCTGGCATGGAACATCCACAACGAACGCTGGATGAAGGACAACGTATCCTGGATCAACCAGCTGAAGCTCAGGGCCAGCATGGGCTCTTCCGGCAACCAGAATTACACCAGCAACGTGGCGCTGCCTGTCTATACCTACTATTCTTCCGCATACTACAACGGCTTCACCGGAGCTGCGCTGAACAATATGGCCAATCCGGATCTCGGCTGGGAGGAAAAGATGGATTACAACGTGGGAATAGACTTCCGCACCAGGTCGCTTAACGTGATTCTGGATGCGTATATCGCCGATACCCGGAACCTTGTATTCTCCAGGACCATACTGCCTTCCACCGGATTCCTGTCCACCAACGACAACCTCGGCAAGGTCCGCAACAAGGGTCTTGAAGCCAGTGTGAGCTGGACTTTCTACCGGAAGGGGGCGTCTTACATCAGCCTGTTCGGCAAAACCGCAATCAACGACAACAGGGTGCTGGAAATATCTGACGTCCTGAAGTCATACAATGAGCAGCAGAAGGCGCGTGCGAAGGAAACCGGAATGGTTGAACCCGTGATTCAGTACTACGATGGTATGCCCCTGCACTCGATCTGGGTGGTACGCTCACTTGGAATCAATTCGGCCGATGGCCATGAGATCTTCCTGGACAGGAACGGCAATATCACCACCGTCTGGAACCCTTCCAACCTCTATAACTGCGGATCGTCCGACCCGCTGTTCAACGGTAACTTCGGCATCAACGGAGAAGTCAAAGGCTTCGGATTCAGTCTCACTGCCACTTTCTATGGCGGAGGCTATCTCTACAACAATACTCTCCTGAACAAGGTCGAGAACACCACTCTCGAAAACAATGTGGACAGGAGGGTATTCAGCGGCCGCTGGGCCAAGGCCGGAGACGTGGCGCCGTTCAAAGCGCAGAGCGGGGTAGGGGGCGCCGTTACCAAGGCCACCAGCCGTTTCGTCCAGAAGAACGATGTGCTCAACCTTTCTTCCGCCACCCTTTACTATGAGTTCCCGCTGCGCCTGATAAGCGGCCTGGGACTCAGCCGCCTGCGGCTCAGCCTGTATACGAACGACATCTTCACATTCTCTTCGATAGACATCGAAAGGGGTACGTCCTACCCCTACGCCAGAAAGTTTTCCTTTAGTGTAAATGCCTCATTCTGATTGTATTATGACAAAGACAACAAAGATACTGGCGTGTTTGCTGATCGCCCTTGGAAGCCTTCAGTCCTGCAACAAATGGCTGGAAGCCACATCCTCCACGCAGGTGTCGGACATCACTCTCTTCTCGTCCAGAAGCGGATTCCAGGACGCGCTCTGCGGGGTGTATATCAGTATGGGCGACGAGTCCGAATATGGCCAGGCGTGGACCTGGTATGTCAACGATTTGGCATATGGCCCTTATGCCCAGCAGTCCAGCCCGGTCTTCACGGCCATACAGAACCATGACTGGGACAACAATTCCGTGGCCACCCTCACGGAAAGGATGTGGAGAGTGGGATATTTCTCGATAGCTAATGCCAACAAGGTCCTCTATGAGCTTGAGGCCAAGCCGGAAATCGTGTCCGACCGGATAGAGCGGAACCTTATGAAGGGCGAGCTGCTGGGCCTCCGCGCCTACATCCATTTCGACCTTATGCGTATGTTCGGCCTCGCCCAGCTGAAGGAAGACGATTACGGGAAATTCACCGTCCCGTACGTTACCTCTTACGACAAGGAGCCTGCTCCGCAAAGGACCTACCGGGAGACATTGACCCTTCTGGAGAAAGACCTTGACGAGGCAATCACTCTTCTCGAAGAAGATCCGGTGCGCGGCAATGCTTCCGCGGAATTCATGGCCAATGCCAATGCCGACGGCTTCTGGGATGCCAGGGACAAGAGGATGAATTATTTTGCCGCCAAGGCGCTCAAGGCCAGGGTGCTGCTGTTCCGAGGCGAACTGGATGCTGCCGCAGCCGCTGCCCGTGGGGTGATAGATGAAGCCAAGGCCGCAGGTGCCTTCAAATGGGTTGACGCCGAGGCCATGACCAAAGCTACCTCGAACGATGTGATAGACTGGACATTCTCTTCCGAGCAGCTTTTCGCGCTGGAGGTCAGCAATCTGCAGTCGATGACAGACCTATATATCTTCAACGCTCTCGGCTCCGGATCGTCCTCGATACTTGTGGATAGGAACGTTTGTGGCGTGGCGCCGTATAATTTGGCCAGCATCGCTTCTTCCGAGGATATCAGGGGCCCCGCCTTGATGCTGAAATTCTTCGCAGGCCAGTATCGCCCTTATAAGTATTACAATAACTCTTCATACTATTCGGGCTACAGGAACCGCGTGCCGATGATCAGGATTTCCGAAATGTATATGATTATCGCGGAAGTGGCGGCGGAAAAGCAAGACCAGGAAACCATGCTCCAGGCATTGACCGAAGTCAGAAGCCACCGTGGAATTCAGGATCCCTCTCCTTTTCTCACCGATCCGAACTTCGCCAGCCCCAATGCCTTTCTATCCGGAGTGCTGATGGAATATGTAAGGGAATTCCTGGGGGAAAGCGTCGGGTACTTTGCTGCCAGACGTATCCCCGCAAAGGCGCAGTTTTGGATAAATATCGATAACGACTGGCATTACAGGATGAAATCGCTCACTCCCTATCCTTATCCCACAGATGAATTGTCATACGGAAGACATCAAGACTTATGAAACGGTTTTTACTTTTAAGTGTCGCAACGCTATTGTGCTGCCTGGCCTGCAAGAAAAGCGAGATTCAGACTTTCAAGGTGGAAGACTGTTCGGTTTCGTTCAACGGAATAGAGAATTCATTCTCTTTAAGGGGATGGACGGAAGAGTTCAAGGACCTTCACGTTCCCGTGAAAGTGTTGGGCATTCCCGTCGATTATGACCGGGAGATTACGCTGGACATTCGTGACTCCATCGCCACCGCTGCAGATTACCAGGTGCTCTCTTCCGTGGTAAAAGCCGGCGAACTCAAAACAAATATAATAGTGAGGGCAAAAGCTCTGGCAGATGACGTGGAGCAGAAGGTGATAATAATGAGCATAGTGCCCAATGATTATTTCCGTACCGGCGAGCCTAATTACCAGAAGGCGATAGTAAAATGGACCAACTCCTACGCCAGGCCCGTGCCGGACGTGTGGAGGAACTGGTACCTTTACATAAGTACTGGCTACAGCAAGGCTCTTCATAAAATCCTTGTGGCCGAATACGGTGACGAGATCGACTTCTGTGTCAGGCAAAAGTCGGCAGTCACTCCCGAGAACGGACTGATATATAAGGACCCTACCTGGTGGAGCGCCCTCAACAAGAGGGTGAGGGAAATAGTCCGTGACCACGACCTGTTGCATCCTGATGACCCGTATATGCACAGCGATGATTATGAAGACTATCCCAATTCCTCGACCCCTGTAGGGCAGGGTAAGAAGCCCGCAGTGATTCCCACCATCTATTCAACTCTTGTGTCCCTATGATAAAGCGATTTGCAATATTGGCCATTCCTCTGGCGCTTATGCTCTCGTGTTATAAAGACCTTAGCACGGAGGCGACCAGGGAGCTCCCCGGAATAGAAATCACCGGGGTGCCGGATACTCTTGACGTCCTGTTCGGAGATGAGATTCAGCTACACGCCGTCGCCAATCTGGGAGGGGAAGAGTATGACGGCTTTGAATATGAATGGGCCATTGATTTCAAGCCCGGGGACAGTAAGGACAGGATGAGCCTGTCGGAAACGCAGGATGTGTCCTACAGGGTAGCCAACAGCCCCAATGCCTCCCCCTATTGCCTGTCATTTACGGCTACCGACACCCAAAGCGGCCTGTCCAAGACCGTCAGTTGCTTCGTGTTCGTGAATTCTTCTTTGGGAGAAGGGGTATTGGTTGCCCATACCCGCGACGGCGGAAGGACTAGCGATTTCGACCTTCTGGCCAATAAATTTGTAACTTACGGCTATACGAGCGACGCCCCGCGCTATACCCGGGACATCTTTGCACTGGCAAACGAGAAGCCCCTTGACGGGAAGGTCAATGCTTTGCTGCCGGTGGTGAGGACGGACGGCACTTCGTATAACGAAACCTACATCCTTGTGGGCACGGACGAGCATCTGTTTGCCCTGGATCCCCTTACATTCACTGTGGCCAAGCAGGACGGGGCCCTGTTCAACGGTTTCAAAGAATCTACCTTCGAGGTCCACAACCTTATCAACTACGGCCAGATAATGACCGCGGCGCAGGTCAACGGCAAGTTGTGGCTCAATATCTGCCACACCAACAACATCTTCAACATAGCCGGCTACAGCGGCATCCCTTCCGATGTATTCACTCCGACCAATGTCGGCTACTCGTATGCGGTTCAGCAGAGCGATGTGGCATTTTTCAACGAAGCTGAAGGCAAATTCTATTATATGCACGCTCAGTTTTCCGGCTATGCCAGCTTTGCGCAGGTGACGGATCCTATTGGAGCCAACCTGGCAGGGGGCAAATCTCTCTGGGCGGGTGCCGGCAGAGAAGGACGCTGCGCATTCCTGATAGAAGATGCCGGCGGCATCCGCCATCTGGTATTCCTCCATCCCAGCGAAAAGGAAATGATCCATTACGCACTAGAGTCCGGCCAGTGGCTGCAGGATGCCAAATACTACGCCTTCTGCGACAATGCCGATATACTGTTCATCGCATCCGATTCCAAAGTGAGCTCGGTTACGATTATGGGCGGCAGCCCCGTGTACAGGGAAATCAGCTGGAAACCGGAATCGAAGGGGGAAATCGTCACCGGTATAAAGTTCTACACCCAGGGCTGGTACGGAACCCACGGTTTCGACTACAACAGTTACACCTTCCCGCTCCCCACAAACAGGATGCAGCTGATGATTTTCACCTATAACGAAACGACTGGAGAAGGAAAGATATACTTGAAGCCGTTCAATGTAAGTACAGGTCTTTTCACGTTCAGGGATAATGGAGTATATGGCGGATTCGGAAGGATTACTGCCGTCGCCTCGACTTTTAGATAGATATGAAGACAATAAAAAGAATACTTCTGCTTGCGGTCCTGACGGCCGTCCTGTGCCCGGTTTCTCTTGATGCCAGGGGACCTCAGTCGGTCAAGACCTCCATCAAGAAGGGCAAGATTCTCATAGAGATCCCCGATTCCCTTCTGGGAAGGACATGGGCGATGGCGTCGACCGTAAGGGCCATCAGCGACAACAGTCTGGGAAGCGCCGGCATGAAGGATGTCAATGGCCTGAAGTTCTACACCTTCGAGAAGGTCGACAGTACAATACGGCTTAAGGAAGTGTCTTTCGACTTTTCCTCTTCCGATGGAAATATACTTAAAGCGCTGTCGGACAGCCATATAGGGGCTACCGTGGAGAAATTCAAGATCAAATCTTCCAGCCCCGAAGGCGGATACGTCTTCGATGCGGGCAGCTTTTTCCTTTCAGACAGGAAAGAGCTCGACCCTACCGAAAACAACCCCCTTTCCTCTAAAAAGGTCAAGAAGAGTTTCAAGAAGGACCTCTCCTACATAGCCGGGACCAAGTGTTTCCAAGACAATTTCTCCGTGGCGGTGAGCCGTTCCTATACCTACGAAGTCAAGAAGAAGGAGGTCCCGTTCACCGTGGAGACCGTTACCTCCTTCCTGCTGTTGCCGGAAGAAATCTACCATCCCCGTATCGCCGATCCGAGAATAAACTATTTCTTCACCCGGAGGACCATGGTCCAGGACCTCAATTCTACGAGCCGGGACGTATGGTTTGTAAACAGATGGCGTCTGGAGCCGTCCGATACCGCGGCATACAGAAGAGGGGAGGCGGTGGAGCCCGCCAAGCCTATAACCTTCTGGATAGACAGCAACTTCCCCGAGTGGTGGAAACCCTATATCTTCGACGCGGTCCTTCAGTGGAACGAAGTGTTTGAGAATATAGGTTTCAAGAATGCCGTCCGGGCATTGCCTTTCCCCGAAGACGATCCTGAGTTCGACCCTGAAAACATACGGTACAACTGCATACGTTATGCTCCCGTATCGGTGCAGAATGCGATGGGGCCTTCCTGGACTGACCCCCGCAGCGGAGAGATCATCAACGCTTCCGTGTGGGTTTACCACGATGTCATCAAGCTTCTGGGCGTGTGGATGTTCGTCCAGACCGCCCAGGCCGACACGCTTGTCCGCCGCGTCGATATTCCCAGGGAAGTACTTGGAGACGCTCTGACTTATGTACTCCGGCATGAGGTGGGCCACACACTGGGCCTTATGCACAATATGAGCGCCTCTACATGTTTCTCCATGGAGCAGCTGCGCGATCCGGCGTTCACTCAGGAGAACGGTACCACCGCCTCCATTATGGATTACGCCCGTTTCAACTACGTGGCCCAGCCGGGCGACAAGGAGAGGGGAGTCAGGCTGAGCCCGCCCAAATTTGGCAAGAACGACTACTGGGCGATACGCTGGGGCTACACTCCGGTCTTCGATGCCGCCGATTTCGAGGAGGAAACACGCATCACGACCCGCTGGATCACCGATTCTGTGGCCGTGTCGCCGATTTACCGTTACGGAAAGCAGCAGATGGGCATTTTCTTCGACCCGAGGTGTCAGACAGAGGACCTTAGCGACGACGTCTTTGCCGCATCCGCCGCCGGCGTCAAGAATCTTAAATACATAATGTCCGGATTCATGGACTGGATATCCGACGAGGAAGATCCGGATATGAAATACCGTACGGAGCTGTACCTCGGACTCGTCAACCAGTACCTGCGCTACGCCGGCCACCTGATGCACAATATCGAAGGCCTGTACAGGAACGAAACCGTTCCCGGAGACGGACAGAAACGCTTCGAAAACGTGCCCCGTGCCATTCAGGTCCGTGCCCTGGACGAGGTGTTCGCGATGTATTCCGACATTGCCTGGCTGGAAGACAAGTCCGTGCTCGGCAGGCTTCCCATAGTGGGCTCGCCTGTGGATGCAGTCCGCCGGAGCATAGCGCAGAACCTTATGAGCAAGGTCTTCCATGCCGGTATGATAGACGGCATCGATACCAGCGAGCTGCCCGTCAAGGACCTGATGGACATGCTCTACGACAAGGTGTGGCGGCCTACCGTTAAAGGCAAGGCCCTCACCGACAGCGAACGGCTTTTGCAGAGGACTTATGTGGAGTCGCTGATGAGCATGGTCGGTTTCAAGAATCCCGTCGCAAATGAGCAGAAGCAGTCCGGCATTCATGACGATTGCGACCACGAGCATTGCTGCGACATAGTTAACCCCGCATCCTCTTTGGGGAGGATTACCTATGACGAGATATCCGGCTTCGAATGGCAGCCGCGCAATTTCGGCGGGGGACATCTGGGCCAGGGGACGGTTTATGCAGAACTTATGAGAGTCCGCAAACTGATAAACAACAAGACCGGCAAGGGCGAAGACCGCGGGCATTACGCACTTCTTAAAAGTATAATTGATTACGGCGCGAGATAATGAAAAAGCTGTTTCTGACAATACTTGCGCTGGCGTTTGCCCTGGCTTCGTATGGCGAAGACACATACCAGACTTTTATTTCCAAATCCGGAATAAAAAGTGCTGGGGAGTGTATGCGCATCTACAAGGACGGCGATAAATATTGGATGGAGTTCCCGGATTCCCTCATGGGCCGGCGCGTCATCCTTTCTTCGTTCATGCGCAGTTCCTCCGGATGGACCAGCTGCGGAACAGATATATCTGCTAAGGAAGTTTTTACCCTGTCGCGTACAGATTCCCTGCTACTGTTGACTTCGCCCGTCGTAATGCCGGAGTCACCCGAGCAGTCGCTTAAGCAGTCCCTTTCCCGCAGCCTCATCGCCCCTGTCCGCTACGCGTTCCCGGTAAAATACCGCAACGCCGATTCTACTGCCGTGGTGGTTGAGGTCAGCAAGCTCTTCAATCCCTCCAACAAGGATGCTTTCAACCCGGCAAAGGTGCAGGTCGACGGCAACGCTATGGTGCATAAGGCAACGCCCAAGGCGGAATTCACGCATTTCAAGGAACTCGTGTCTTACCCGTCGAGTACCGGAGTCCTGCAGGGCGTCACTTTCAAGGTTGCTCCGGAATACAATGTCGGCGGCGGTATGCTGCAGGTAGTTGAGGAGGAGATTATGTCGGTCGACGGGGACGTCGCCACGATGCTTACCCTGATACCCGAATCGACCGTGAGGGTAAGGGTAGCCGACGACCGTATCGGAACCGTCAACTCTTCCAGGAACGTCTTTTCGAGCGGCAAAGGGGTACGCAAGGAGAAGATAGTTTCCAGATGGGATATCACCGGTGGAAAGAAGATAGTGGTTTACATAGACACCCTCTTCTCCGCAGTACAGTATGACGCGGTCAGCAGGGGAATCCTCGCCTGGAACAGGCCTTTCGAGGCTGCCGGACTGGGAAGCGTCATTGAAGTGCGCCCCTACGGGCGCGGTGTCGTCGCGGAGAACCCTCTGGTCAGCAAGGTAATGGCCGACGTCCACAGTTCGGCCGGCCGTCTTGCCGTCTCTACGATTACCGATCCGGCCACCGGTCTGGTATCCGCATGCAGCATCACCGTACCTGCAGGACTGCGGGGCTCTTTGCGCCAGGAAGGTCTTTTCGGAATCTCCGACGTGGATCCCAGATGGAGGGAATATGAGGTTCCGGAGGATGCGTTCTGCGAGGCACTCGGCGCAAAGGTCATGCAGGCATTCGCCAAAGTGCTGGGGCTGAGCGCCAATGCGGCCGGTTCGTACGCATATTCTCCGGCTCAGCTGCGGGATCCGGATTTCACCGGAAGGTTCGGGATTACTGCATCCGTAACCGACGACGTCCTGTTCAACACACTTGCCCGTCCCGGGGACATGGAGAGGGGAGTGGCGACGCTCGTGAATCAGCCCGGAGAATACGATTATCTTGCGATTGAATGGATTTATTCCCGTCCCGACGCCGCTTCCGACAAGGCGCTTGCGGATTCTCTCCTGAATCCCAGGAGGGGGAACCCGGCGTACGTGTACCTTCCGTTTTCTTCGGATTCTCCCGACCCCAGGTGCTGCAGAGGAGACCTTGGCAACGATCCGTTCGAGGAATACTCGAACGTCATCAGAAGGCTTCATGTCATTGCCGACAACGTCCCTCTCTGGCTGGAAAGCAAGGTGCCTGAGAACACCGGGTTCAGGACCGTTCTGGTAGAGCAGATACTGCTCCATCATATCGCGGAACACAGAAAGCTTGCCAGACTGGTCGGGGGCCTTTACATACAGGATCTGTCTTCCGGCAGCAAGTACATTTCCGTCAGCAAAGCGGACCAGAAAAAGGCCCTGACGACAAGCATAAGAGGACTCAACAAAACTGAGTATATAGATTCCAACAAGGAACTCCAGGCGTTCAGCGGCGCTTTCAACGACTTTGCCACGCTTATGCGAATCAATGCCACTACTCAGAATTCAATAGCATCGTCAAGGCTCAGGTGGTGTGCCGTGGCTACTAAACTGGGAGTTACCGATTACAGTATAGGGGAACTGCTCTCGGATATCACGGACGAGGTTACCTGTAACCTGCGCAAAGGCTCCGTGCCCGAAGGAGAAGATTTTCTGATCTCGGTATGGATAGTACGCGGACTGACTATGAGAGTCCCGGTTTACGACCAGAATTATAAGGAGTACAACCATAAGGACCAGCAGCTGTATGCTCCTATGCCCCTGTCGGAAGAACTGTACCGTTCCGTGCTTGAGAATGCCTGCGTGGCCGAGCTGGACAGGCTCGAAGGCATCCTGAAAAGGTGCGTCGGAGCGGCCCGCAGCGAGTACGACAGGAACAGGATAAAGTACCTGCTGTCGCTTATTGACGGAGTTAAAGGCAACAAGACACAACCATAATCATTATTTTTTTTATGAAAAAGTTTGTTTTACTGGCAGTTACAGCCCTGGTAGGGCTGGCTGTAGTCTCCTGTAAGGAAAAGGAGATTGAACCGGATGATGCCCTGAGTATCGCAGGGACCACCATCACCGTTGGAAAGGAAGCCGCTGAGCCGGCTGTCACTTTCACGGCTAACAAGGCCTGGACGGCCGAAAGCGATTCCCAGTGGATCGTTCCTGACAAGGCTTCCGGAGAAGCCGGAACCGTCACTCTCAAGATTTCCGTCGCCGAAAACGACACATGGGCGGAAAGAAGCGGTAAAGTAACAGTCGCTGTCGGCGAGCTGAAGACCGTTTTTACCATTGTTCAGGGAACGGAATCGGTTCTGGAGTCTGGCTTCTCGTTCAAAGTCTCTCCTGAGGCTCAGGAGATTGCCATTCCCGTGAAGACTAATCTGGAATATACCGTAAGGCCTGACGAGAACTCTCCCTGGATTACCGTCGTTTCCACGAAGGCCGCTCCTCAGGAAGGCACGATCAAGCTTCATATCGCTGCTAACAGCGAACTTGCTCCCCGTTCCGGCAGCTTCACGGTCTCCGCTCCCGGATATGTCCAGGTTTACAATGTGATACAGGATGCCAACTGGATTCCTGCAGCCAGCGCCGAAGCGGTTTACATTGCCAACAGCCAGGACATTTACGATGGCGAAACCTGGATGATCAACCTGCATCAGCAGTATGTCATCAAACTTGCAACCGAGGATGGTGACAAGGTGACCCTGGTGCTCAATAAGAAGGGTGAGCTCAAGGACGACGTGTTCAGCTTCTTCCCCATAGACAAGGTTCCCGCAGGCACTTTCGCGATCGACGCTTCTGGAAAGAAGGAGGACAACACCTTCTCGATCATGTCTTCCACCGGAGAAGAGAAATACTACACCGGACTCGTCGCTGACGGCCGCGAGGTGGTTATTTACGATGGTGAGATAGTGGTTTCCGAGTCTGAAGGCAATTATACCGTTACGGCAGTTCTCGTGGACGCTTCCGGAGCGCAGCACAACTATTCCTATGTCGGCGCCCTTGCACTTTCCAACGACTTCCGCGCCGGCCAGTCCGAGGTCAACTGGAAGAACACCAACGCCACCCACTTTACCACCAAGGCAAATGGCTGGGCAGTCAGTTTCTACATGCCCCGCAAGAACCCTGCAGACAAGGGTGAGCCCGGATATGCATCATTCTCCTTCTACGGCCCTGCCGGCGAGGTGGACCTTAATGAGATACCTGTCGGCACCTATACTTTCGGAGCCGAAGAAAAAGACGCTGACCTCAAGTATTCCAACGGTACCGTAAAGGCTAATCCCGGCCTGCTTTCGAATGTCAGCATCTCTCTGTACGATGATGCCGGCAGCCTTAAATCTACGACGGTTGAAGCCGAATCGACGGTTCTGACCATTTCCAAGAATGCAGACGGGACCAAGAACTTCAAGTACTCTGCGTCTGTAAAGCCTTATTATAACGACGCCAGTTACAATACAGTGTATGAAGATCCCGTACAGGTCAGCATCGATATCGATGTTCCACTCGGCAAGGCAACGGATACTTATAATCATCCTAAAGATGACTCTGACGATGAGTTTAAATCTCTGGAAGGTCCTGCAGGAACACAATACATAGGATACTGGTGGGGCAAGAACATCGGCGTAGAGGCCGATGGTACCACGCCCAAGCCGGCCATCCCCGATGTTGAGTGCAACATCTTCTCCATTGGTTCCAACTCCTATTTCAACAATGCCTGGTCTATGCAGATTTCAATCATCGCAGGTGCTGGATATGTCTATGAAAAGAATTTCAGCGGCCGTTTCTGCAGCAACCCTGTGCCCGACGGAACATATTCCTTCGGAACCGAAGCCAAGATCGGCGCTCTGATTCCTCTGAGGTATAACTCATCATCAAGATGCTATGTCCAGAACACTTACACCGGCACTGCATATTACCCTGTATCCGGATCGGTAATTCTTGATAATGGCAAAATTACGGTTGATCTGGTTTGCAAAGCTACTGAGGCATCACTTCAGGGCCGTCCGAACAGCCCGGCAAGTGTTCACTTTACCGGCGGTGCTGATTTCACCTGCTACTATCTGCAGGACTACAGCGCAAACAACAGGACCAAACCTCTCAACATCACCTCTCCCGTCCCCATCGACTAAGGATCGGGTAGTTTAGACTGTTTTTAAGGGGCTGGCTGAAAGAACTTTCGGTCAGCCCCTTAGTTTCAATACGAATTATTAACTTTGCAGACATGAAAACGATTGTTTGCGAAGCCGGGGCCACGAAGGCCGACTGGCGTGTGGTCGAGGACGGAAAACAGGTTGCCCGGTTGATTACGCCGGGGACCAACGTGTCGTCCATGAGCGTGGATGCCGTACTTTCCGTTATCCGGGATGCCGCCGCGGCCCTGCCGGCAGGCCCTTACGGGGCTGTTCATTACTATACCGCCGGAGTCATAACGGATTCCATACGCGGGTGGCTGGAGAAATGCATCAGCGAGTGTTTCGGCTCTCAGAAAATTGAAATCCAGACAGACCTTATCGCTTCCGCCAGGGCGGCTTGCGGGCATGCGCCGGGCATCGCCGCCATTCTCGGTACCGGATCCAACTCCTGCCAGTGGGACGGCGAAAAAATAGTGCGCCAGGTCAGATCCGGAGGGTTCATCATAGGCGATGATGGCTCCGCTTCGGTACTGGGAAAGCTCTTCATTTCCGACTATATCAAAGGTCTCGTGCCGTCGGAAATAGCTTCGGAGTATGCCCGGAAGTTCCCTTCTACCTACCCGGAAATCGTGGAGATGGTCTATCATAACCCCGGTTCTCCGGCCGCATGGCTCGGGAGCCTGTGCCCGTTTATCCTTGACCATTACGGGCACCCTTACGTAAAGTCCCTTGTGGACGGCAACTTCCAGGCTTTCGTGGACCGCTGTCTGCGCCAGTACGACATAGACAAGTACCCGGTAGGTATCGTCGGCGGCTTCGGGAATGCCCTTCAGGATATAGTTCGCCCGATTTTTGCGGATGCAGGCATACGCATCCGCGCTTTCATCCCTGCACCTATAGAGGAACTGGTGAGGTATCACGCCTGATGCGGGCAAGGATTCCAAATAATTTCGTATATTTGACGGATAACACTAAAACAATTGTATTATGGGAGCATTTCACGCTTATGACATACGCGGAATCTACAATGTGGATTTCGACAAGGACGTCGCCTACAAGGTGGGCTATTTCCTTCCTGAACTTCTGAAGGCCGACAAGGTGCTGGTGGGCCGTGACTGCCGCCTCTCGGGGCAGGAGATTCACGACTACCTCATCAAGGGTATCACCGATGCCGGAGCCGACGTGGACGATATCGGCTACAGCAGCACTCCGCTGGTGTATTTCGGCACGGCGAACTATGGCTACAAGGCCTCCGTACAGATCACCGCCAGCCATAATCCCCGGGAATACAACGGCATGAAGGTCTCCCGCGAGAACGCCCTGCCAGTCGGCCTGGATACCGGTCTCGGCCAGATCAAGCAGTGGATAGAGGAAGGGCGTCCCACTCCTCCCGCCGCCCGCAAAGGCGTGGTGAAGGAGATTGACATCAAGCCGGACTACATCGCGTTCCTGCGCAAGTATAAGACCGATTATTCCAACCTCAAGATAGCTTTCGACCTGTCCAACGGCATGAGCTGCCTCTTCGCAAAGGAAATATACAAGGGCGAGAACGCCAGCTTCCTTTTCGACGAGATGGACGGCAGCTTCCCTAACCATGAACCCAACCCCCTGATTCCCAAGAACGTAGAGCCGTTGCGCAAACTGGTGGCGGAGAGCGGCGCCGACATCGGAGTCATCTACGACGGCGATGCCGACCGCGTGATGTTCGTGGACGACAAGGCCCGTTTCGTGGCCCCCGACCTCATCATAGCCCTCATGGCCTATTATTTCTGCGACGAGAGGGGAGCAAAGAATCCCCGCGTACTGCAGGAAATCCGCAGCTCCAAGGCGGTGGGTGAATTCCTGGCCGACTACGGCGCCGAGATGCACACCTGGAGGGTGGGCCGCGCCTTCGCCGCTCCCAAGCTTCGCGAGATAGACGGCCTCTGGGGCGGAGAGCTCGCCGGTCATTATTATTTCAAAGATTTCTTCTATTCCGACAGCGGCATGCTGGCCTCCATTATCGTCCTCCGTATCGTATCCGCCCTCAAGAAGCAGGGCCGTACGCTCAGCGGCGAGATAGACAAGCTCACCCGCTACCGCAACAGCGGCGAGATCAATTTCCGCGTCGAGGACAAGAAGGGAGCGATGGACGCAGTCCGCGACCACTTCTTCGCCGCCGCCAAGCCTTCGGCATACATGGATTTCGACGGCTACCGCGTGGAATATCCCGACTGGTGGTTCAACATCCGTCCTTCCAATACCGAGCCCTACCTGCGCTTCATCTGCGAGGCTACAAAGGACGAGGTCCTGAAGGAGAAGATCGCCGAGGTACAGGAGATCATAGAGAAGCAGTTCGGGGGAGTGCGTGCCTGATGAAACGCATTGCCGTAATAGCTCTCTGCCTGATCTGCTGGTCTGCTTACGCGCAGACCGATTCCCTGGCGTTTGCAGCCGATACTCTGGATACCGCCGGTGATCCCCGGGCCCTGTTCAACGCGACCGAGCTCCCCGACACCGTTTCCCCGCCCTCCGGCTCGGGCATAGGCCTTACTATGTTCGTCAAGGGCAACGGGGCGGGCGTGGATACCCTCGACGTGGGCGACAGGCGCGTGCGCATCGTGCTCAGGGACGACAATACCTGGTACCTTATCAAGAATATCGAGGCGCTGGAGTCGGACGAGGTCTTCTCTGCCTTCTGGAATACGCATGTGGTCAATCCTTATGCCCGAGAGCCTTTCGACAGCATACACTACCGCACTACCATCTGCCTGGTGGACTCCGTCAGCCGTTTCGTATGCCCCCATCAGGGCAAGGTGTTCTCCCGCTTCGGCATGAGGCACGGCCGCCCGCATACCGGCTGCGACGTGCCCTATCCCACAGGGACCCCGGTATATTGCGCTTTTGACGGAAGAGTGCGTCTGGCGGAGCGTCACCGCGGTTACGGCAACCTCATCATCGTCCGTCACGAGAACGGACTGGAGACCTTTTACGGCCATCTTTCCCGTATAGACGTCAGTGCCGGCCAATGGGTTCACGCCGGCGACCTGATAGGCCTGGGCGGCTCTACAGGGCGCTCCAGCGGCCCCCACCTTCACTTCGAGACCCGTTACCGCGGGAATGCCTTCGACCCCCTCTGGATAATCGACTTCGAGAGCGGTACGCTGCGCAAGAACGTCTTCGTGCTGCGCCGCAGCTATCTGTCGCCCTACAGTAAGTATATACCCCAGAGCATAGACGAGGAAGAGGAGATTTACATGAGCGAGGAGCAGATACGGGCCGAGGAGGAACGCATAGCCAAGGAACGCGCCGCCATGAAGTATCATACTATCAGTTCCGGCGACACCCTTTCCGGAATAGCCAAGAAATACGGCACGACCGTTTCCAATATATGCAGCCTGAACAGCGGGCTTAAGCCTACCACGGTGCTGAGTATAGGCAGAAAAATCCGGGTGAAATAGTGAAGAAGCTCTACATAGAAACCTATGGTTGCCAGATGAATGTGGCGGACACTGAAGTGGTGTTCGCCATTCTGGCTCCCCATGGCTACAAGCGCACGGAGAACATGGAAGAGGCCGATGTGATTATGGCCAATACCTGTTCCGTCCGCGACAATGCCGAGCAGCGCATTCACGGCCGCATAGAACAGTTCAACCTTCAGAAACGCTCCCGCCCCGACGTACTCGTGGGTATTCTGGGCTGCATGGCGGAAAGGATGAAGGGGGAGTTGCTGGAGAGCGGGAAAGTGGACATCGTGGCCGGCCCGGACGCTTACCGTTCACTGCCGGTCCTGCTGCAGAATGCCGCTCCCGGCATGCCCCAGATCAATGTGGAGCTTTCCCGGGAAGAGACTTACGCCGAGATCGTGCCCGTGCGTCTGGACAAGAACGGAGTCTCTGCCTTCATCTCTATCATGCGCGGCTGCAACAATGTCTGTTCGTACTGCGTCGTTCCCTATACCCGCGGCGCCGAACGCAGCAGGGATTATCATTCGATAGTCCGGGAAGCCTGTGACTGCGCGTCCCGGGGCTACAGGGAGATTACCCTGCTGGGGCAGAACGTGGACTCATATAAATACGAAGACTGCAACTTTGCCGGCCTGTTGAAGCTGGTGGCAGAGAGCTGTCCCGCCCTGAGGGTGCGCTTCTCGACTTCCAATCCCCAGGATATTTCCGACGAGGTGCTGGAAGTGATGGCTTCTCACTCCAATATCTGCCACCATATCCACCTCCCGGTGCAGTCCGGCTCCGACCGAATGTTGGAAAAGATGCGCCGGCGCTATACCCGTGCCTGGTATCTGGACAGGGTGGCGGCCATCAGGCGCTATATGCCCGACTGCGCTATTTCCACGGACGTCATTGCCGGTTTCTGCAGTGAAACGGAGGAGGACCATCAGCTTACACTTTCGCTTTTCGAGGAGGTAGGTTTCGATGCCGCCTATATGTTCTATTACTCCGAACGTCCCGGCACCCTTGCCGCCAGAAAATACCCCGACGACGTTCCTCAGGATGTGAAGACCCGCCGTCTGGAGGAGATAATTGCAGTCCAGAACCGACTGTCGCTGGAGAGCAACCGCCGCGATATAGGCCGCCGCTTCAGCGTACTGGTGGAAGGGCCGTCGAAACGCAATCCTTCGGAGTTGTGCGGTCGTACGGATACCAATAAAATGTGTGTGTGGCCGGATACTGAGCACAAGGCGGGAGATTTTGTGGAAGTGGAGGTCCTTGACTGCACCCAGGCCACCCTGTTATGCCGCCTGATATGAGCGTGTTCTCTTCCATAATCAAGAAATGGACGTCCTGGAGCCTGGTGCTCAGGATACTGGTCGGCCTGGCAATAGGTGCGGCGCTCGGCCTGCTCGTCCCCCAGTGGACGGGAATAGGGATACTCGGGCGGATTTTCGTCAGCGCCCTCAAGGCCATAGCTCCGGTGCTGGTCGCCCTGCTCGTGGCTTCTTCCATAGCCAAGGCGGGCGGAGGGCTTGGTCCCAGGTTCCGTACCGTAATATCGCTCTACATCATCACGACGCTGATGGCGGCCCTTATTGCCCTCAGTTTCAGCACTTTATTCCCCGTTAAGATGGCCCTGGAGGACGTGGCGGAAGGCAGCGCTCCCAGCGCCCTCACCGATGTCTTCACCAACCTCCTCACCAATATGGTGATGAATCCGGTGCAGGCGGTGGCTACGGCCAATTACATCGGAATCCTTTTCTGGGCGGTGCTGGCCGGAATCGGACTCAAGCTGCTGGCTTCGGAAGGAACCATACGGGTGATCAGCGACCTCGCGGAAGTGGTGTCCATCTGCGTAAAGTGGATTATCCAGTTCGCTCCGTTCGGTATCCTCGGCCTGGTTTTCACCGCGGTGTCCGAAAGCGGCCTGGAGATATTTACCACCTATGGCAGGCTGCTCCTGCTTCTGGTATCCTGCATGCTGCTCAATGCGCTGGTATTCAACCCCTTGATATCGTTCATCGTGATGCGGCGCAACCCCTATCCGCTGCTTTTTACCTGCCTCAAGCAGAGTGGAATCAATGCCTTCTTCACCCGTTCTTCTGCAGCCAACATCCCCATAAATATGGCCCTCTGTGAGAAACTGGGCCTGGATGAGGACTTCTATTCGGTAAGCATACCCCTTGGGGCGACCATAAATATGAACGGAGGCGCGGTCACGATAACCGTGATGACTATGGCCGTGGCGCATACCCTGGGACTCGAGGTGAGTTTCTTCTCGGCCCTGCTGCTCTGCGTGGTGGCCGCACTTGGCGCCTGCGGGGCCTCCGGGGTGGCCGGCGGCTCCCTCCTGCTCATCCCTATGGCCTGTTCTTTCCTCGGCATAGGCAACGACATCGCCATGCAGGCGGTGGCGGTGGGCTTCATAATCGGGGTTATTCAGGATTCCGTCGAGACCGCCCTGAATTCCAGCGCGGACGTATTCTTTACAGCGACGGCCGAGTACCGCGAACGTCGTAAAACAGCAGCAGGGAAGGTATGACAGAGCAGGATCAGCACTGGTATGCGGTTAAAGTCTTCTGGCGCCGTACCGAACCGGTTTTAGAGCGTCTGGACAATCTTGGGGTGGAATACTATGCCCAGAGCATCCTGCCATCGTTCCTGTTTATCCATACCGATTTGCAGCAGGTCCTGAAGATACGGGACGAGTTCTTCGGAAAACTATACCTTTACGCCGACCGCAAGACCAAGGAGCCGCAGGTGGTTCCTGACAGGGAGATGGAGATTTTCCGTATTGTCACCTCGTCGGGCGATACGGGACTGGAGTTTCTGGGGCCCGACGCTTCGTTATACAGGAAGGGCGACAAGGTACGCGTGACGGACGGTCCGTTCAAGGGCGCCGAGGGTTATATCGTCCGTATGAAGAAGGACCGCAGGCTGGTGGTGAGCATATCCGGCGTCGCCGCCATCGCCACTTCTTTCATACCTATGGATCTGCTGGAAAAAGTATAATTGACTGGTTTTCGCCGATTTTTCGTCCGATTTGCGAAAAAACTGACTATTTGGGCGGGAATTGCTTAAAAATCTGTCCAAAATTCGCCGAAATTGACTAAATTTGCGACGCAATCAAGCAAAATAACCACTATTTATTCAAAAATATGAGAATTATTGAAGTTACAGGCAGGGAAATCCTCGATTCAAGAGGCAACCCTACAGTCGAGGTCGAGGTAACCCTCGAATCAGGTATCAAAGGTGTAGCGGCAGTTCCTTCCGGAGCATCTACCGGTGAGAACGAGGCTCTCGAGCTCCGCGACGGCGACAAGAAGCGCTATCTTGGCAAGGGCGTCCTCAAGGCGGTCGCCAATGTCAACGACGTCATCGCTCCCGCAATCATCGGCATGTCCGCCCTGGAGCAGCGCTCCATCGACAAGACCATGATCGAGCTCGACGGCACTCCTACCAAGAGCAAGCTCGGCGCCAACGCCATTCTCGGCGTCAGCCTCGCAGTCGCTCACGCAGCTGCCAACTATCTCGACATCCCCCTGTACCGCTATATCGGCGGCACCAACACCTATGTGCTCCCCGTTCCCATGATGAACATCATCAACGGCGGCGCTCACTCCGATGCTCCCATCGCATTCCAGGAGTTTATGATCCGTCCTGTCGGCGCCAGCTCCGAGGCTGAGGCCGTACGCTGGGGCGCAGAGGTCTTCCACGCTCTCAAGAAGGTCCTCAAGGACCGTGGCTGCAGCACTGCAGTAGGTGACGAGGGTGGTTTCGCTCCTGCACTCAAGGGCATCGACGATGCACTCGACTGCATCATCGCCGCCATCAAGGCCGCTGGCCTGAAGCCCGGCAAGGACATCACCATCGCAATGGACTGCGCCGCTTCCGAATTCTGCTTCAAGGGCGAGGACGGCAAGTTCTACTACGATTACAAGCAGCTTAAGGACGGCAAGAAGAAGGATCCCCGCGGCCGTCGTCTCAGTACCGACCAGCAGATCAACTACCTTAAGAAGCTCATCGAGAAGTATCCTATTGACTCCATCGAGGACGGTCTGTCCGAGGAGGACTGGGAAGGCTGGGTCAAGCTCACCAAGGCTATCGGCAGCAAGTGCCAGCTCGTCGGTGACGACCTCTTCGTAACCAACGTGAAGTACCTCCAGAAGGGTATCGAAATGGGCGCCGGCAACTCCATCCTCATCAAGGTTAACCAGATCGGTTCCCTGACCGAGACTCTGGACGCCATCGAGATGGCTCACCGTCACGGCTACACCACCGTTACCAGCCACCGTTCCGGCGAGACCGAGGACACCACCATCGCCGACATCGCAGTCGCTACCAACAGCGGCCAGATTAAGACCGGTTCCCTCAGCCGTACCGACCGTATCTGCAAGTACAACCGCCTCATGAAGATAGAGCTCGAGCTCGGCGACACCTGCAAGTACGGATACAAGAAGCTGCGCTAGTTTCTTTTATCGATCAATAAAAAAGGGCCCCGGAATTTCCGGAGCCCTTTTTATTTGATGGTCATTGCCTACAGGGTGCAGGTCAAGGTGAGCTTGCCGGCATCCTTGTTGCCCCAGGACTTGATTGTTATCTGAGTTCCGGGCATGGCCGGGAGATCGGCACGGGGGATGCGCAACTCGAATTGGACGCCGTCGTCAACGACCGCGCCGTCGCAGATGGCATTACTGAGCGAATAACTGCTCGGCATTATGGTGCCTTTCAAGGACGATGCGTCTTTGTTGAATGCCGGCTCGGAAGCAGTGCCTCCGAACGGATAGACAACGAAGATAAGGTCGTAGGGACCGTTGCCCCAAAGGGTTTCGCCGTTAGTGGAATCGTTGTCTAAGTCGAAACCGTAGTAGAAATATCCGTTCCCGGCCCAGATATCATTGAAACGGGCCATGGACCTCTTGGAATACAGATAAATATAGTTGGCATTGCTGACTGCCTTGAACTCACAGTTCACGCTGCCGGAACTGCTTACTCCGGTCACGTTCGCCCAATCCCAGAATTCGCCGTCGATTTCTATATTCACGGCATTGGGATCATCGCCGCCGCCGGCGCTGAATTCGAGGCCCTGGTCGATGTTCTCGATGGAGCCGAATATGCCTCTCTTGAAGCTGACGCTATTGCTGAAGTTACGTACGGCAATTCCTTCTTCGGAACGGAAAGTAAGCTTGAAACCGCCGGGGAATGAGCCCGGAAGGGCTGCTATGTAGTACCATACTCCGGTTTGGAAGGAGCCTCCGTCGGGGGCCTTCAGTGTGATTGCCGTCTCTTTCAGCGTTACCTCCTTAACATAAGGGACGCCGTCGAAGCCGAGACGGACTTCTCCGGCCACAGCTTCCTCGTTGTTGCCCTCCAGGACTATACGCTTGATTCCGGACTGCGAAAGCGTGAAACGTATGCCGCCGCAGACGTTGTAGAACGCAAGACCGAGGCTGTTGGCATGCGCCAGAGTTATGTTGGTGTTCTGGGCAAAGCCGCCTGCGCGACCTGTCTGGCTGGCGGGAAGTGTGGTGCTTACCGACTCTCCGTCGGAGGTGGCGTCGTTGCGGAAGGGGTAGAGTCCCCAGATGTAACTGTCGAACTGGGCGCCTTCATTGGCTCCGCCGATAATGTTCAGCGAACCTGTGAAAGAAGAAACGCTGGCGAGCTGGGTGCACTGGGCGTCAAAGCGGTTGGCGTCTTCTCCGTAGAAGACTTTGATTGCGTCTCCGGGTTCCCAGTAAACCTGGGTGCCGCCGTCCTGAACGGTGGTTTTGGACTGCCCGGAATCTTCCAGCCAGGCGGTTAAGGTAACCAGGCGTCCGGCAGGTTCGTTTTGCTTGGCACAGGAGCAGAGGGCCAGCAGTACAAAGGCGAAAAGTATATATCGTGTTTTCATACCGTCTTACTTTAAATTACTCAAGCATAAGGTTGCGGAATTCGTCTATGTCGCTCTGGGAGATTCCTATACTGAGGAAGAAATTCTCCACTCCCTGGGCGAAGGTTTCGTTCCCCGTGGTGTGATTGTCCCAGATGTACTTGGCGGCGCTGCGGTAGTCGGCCATACGTGTCATGATGGTCTTTTCGCCGTCCGAGACGCCCCAGTAGTGGGGAGAGAACTGAGTGAGCTCATATTCTTTGGAAATGTCTCCCTCGTCGACTCCCAGAATGCCGAGCACCAGCATCGCTATAGTTCCGGTGCGGTCGCGGCCCAGAGAACAGTGGAAGTAAACCGGTTTGTCTTCCTTTATGCAGTCGATAATGAATTGGATGCACTGCTTGGTCTTCGGCCTGAGGTCTTCGCCCTTATATCCGTCCGGCCTGAGCATGTAGGAATATCCCTCGGGAATGAGGGGCGCGCAGAACTCATATCCGCTTCCGAGAGCGGTCTCAGAAATGGCGTCGTTGGAGTTGCGGAGTTCCAGCTGGGCCTTGATGCCCTCGTTAAGGACGTCAGCCAGACCTTCCTGGGTAAGCGTCGCTTCTTCGGTCCAGCCGTCGTGGGGAACTGCCCACTGGAGGCGGCCGCCGCGGTAAACCTTGCGGTATTTGACGGTCTTCGTGCCGTCTTTGGTCTTCCAGCCTCCAAGGTCGCGGCAGTTGCGCACCTTTTCCTTGAAGTAGAGCTGATGGAGATGTCCGGTGGTGCTGAACGATCCGCTTGCCAGCACTTCGTCGTTTGCCGCACTCACAATGTACTTGTAGCTGGCGTTGGGGCGCAGGTTGGTGACCTCGAAGAACGACGCTCCGGCCTCAAGGTTCACATCCTTGGACCAGTCGCCGTCCACCAGGGTGGCGGTAACGGCGCCTGCGGCAGGATTGGATTGCCACTTTATGACGTACACGGGAGGCAGGTCTGCCTGTCCGGGAGCCACGGGAGGATAGTTCAGCAGCAGGGAATAGGTGTAATCCCTTTCGGGATAGGACACTTCCTCCAGGAACTTCTCCACCAGAGGATTGGTCGCCAGAACTACGTCGCCGTCGTGAATCTCGGGGAGCACTTCTGCCGTGGCCTCCCTTGTGAAGGTGACGTTCTGGTCTATGCTTTCTATGGAGCCGAAGACGCCCCGGTTGATGGTTACGGGCGAGCTTACATTTGCGACGCCGGTCTTGTCAGCCGTCCTGAATGTTACTTTGAAGCCGCCCGAAAGGGTGCCGGGAAGGGTAACTATGTAGTACCACTGGCCGGTTTTGAAGGTAGCGGCGCGCGGCGCTGTCAGCTTGACGGAGCTGGAGCCGTCGATTACGCTCTTGACCTTCGGAACACCGCCTTCGAAGGCGAGTTTGACGGTGCCTGCCAGAGGCTCGCCGTTATTGCTCTCCAGGATGATGCTCTTGATGTCGGACCTGGTTACCTTGAAACAAATACCGCCGGTAACGTTATAGAAAGGAAGGACGATGCTGTTCGCGCAGGCGAGGGTAATCTGGGTGCGCTTGAAGAAGCTGCCCGGCATGCCCACCTGGTCGTCCGGCAGGGTGGTGGTGACGGAGTTGCCGTCGGAAGTCGCATCGCTCCTGTAAGGGTAGAGGCCCCAGAGCTGCTTGGTCAGGCCGCCGCCCGCGGGGATGTTGTCCAGTCTTCCGGAGAAATTGACCACCGGGTAGAGCTTCGCGATGTCTTCCACCTTGTAGTCCGACCTGATGGTAATCAGGGGAGTGAACTCGGCGGCGTTTCCGTCGTAGAATACTTTGATATTGTCTCCGTACTGCCAGCCCACCTGCGTACCGCCGTCCACGAGGCCGGTCTTGGTGAGGTCTGAACCTTCCTGGTATGCCGTAATCGTAACGGCCTGCTGTGAAATATCCACTTTCACCGCATCCTTGCTGCATGCCGCTGTCGCAAGCAATGCAAGAGCTATAAGAATTACGCGTGTTTTCATACTCGATCAGGGCATTAGTGAATTCCAGTCCTCATAACCTATATCCTCCGACTGACCGTTCCCCGGACTCGTGCAGAGGGTGGAAGCCCAGAGCGAATCTATCGTTTCACTCTCGGGTGAGACATAAAATGTTTTCTTCTTCATTGGTTATATTGTTAGTAACTATTTCTTTACAAATGCCCAGAGGACGACTCCTATGCTCACGGAGACGTTGAGGGAGTGCTTGGTTCCGTATTGCGGTATGACAAGCGCTCCGTCGGAAGCATCCACTGCTTCCTGCTGGACTCCGTCCACCTCGTTTCCAAAAACCAGTGCGTAACGGCCGCCGTTCCGGGGTGCATAGTTCTGCAGCTCGACGGCGTTCTCGGTCTGTTCCACGCTCAGCACCGTATATCCCTCTGCCTGAAGTTCCCGCACCAGAGACACAGTGTCGTCGCGGTGCTCCCATGGGACGCTGTCTTCGGCTCCCAGTGCCGATTTGTGGATCTCGGCAGAAGGCGGACAGGCGCATATGCCGCAGAGCCAAATCTTATCAACCTTGAACGCATCAGCCGTACGGAAGGCGCTTCCGACATTGTGCGCACTGCGTATATTGTCGAGTATCAGCACGATACCCGATTCGGGAAGTTCCCTGTACCGTTCCGGGCTGACCCTTCCGAGTTCAATATTCAAAAGTTTGCGGTCGCGCATTTGCACAAAGATACAATTTTTTGTAATTTTGAAAGCTAATATAACTCGTATGAAACAGGATATTCAAGTATTCGAACTGATTAAAAAGGAATCTGAGCGCCAGCACAGCGGACTGGAACTTATTGCCTCTGAGAACTATGTGTCGGACGATGTGCTGAGGGCCATGGGCTCCATCTGTACCAACAAGTACGCCGAGGGCTATCCGGGCAAACGGTATTACGGCGGGTGCGAGGTGGTCGATCAGATCGAGCAGCTTGCTATCGACAGGATAAAGGAGATTTACGGAGCCGTCTGGGCCAACGTGCAGCCGCATTCCGGGGCTCAGGCCAATATGGCGGTAACGATGGCGGTTCTCAAGCCCGGCGAGACCATGATGGGCCTGGACCTCAGCATGGGCGGGCATCTCACCCACGGTTCGCCGGTCAATGCATCAGGAATCCTCTATAATGTGGTAGCCTACGGGCTGAATCCCGAGACCGGACGTGTAGATTACGACAAGATGGAGGAGCTCGCCATAGAGCACAAGCCCAAGCTTATAGTAGGAGGCGCTTCCGCATATTCCCGTGAGTGGGATTACGCCCGCATGCGTGCCATAGCAGACAAGGTCGGCGCCATACTCTGGATAGATATGGCTCACACCGCCGGCCTCATCGCCGCCGGTCTGCTGCAGAACCCTGTGCCGTATGCCCATATCGTCACGTCAACCACCCACAAGACGCTCCGCGGTCCCCGCGGCGGCATCATCCTGATGGGTAAGGATTTCGACGACCCTCAGGGCCGCACCACTCCCAAGGGCGTGGTGAAGAAGATGAGCCAGGTGCTGGACTCCTACGTATTCCCCGGCGTCCAGGGCGGTCCGCTGGAGCACGTCATTGCCGCCAAGGCCGTGGCCTTCTTCGAGGCTCAGCAGCCCGAATATAAGTCCTACCAGAAGCAGGTGATCGCAAATGCGGCCAGGCTGAGCGAAGAATTCGTCCGTCTGGGCTATAAGATCGTAAGCGGCGGAACAGACAATCACCTCATGCTCATCGACCTGAGGGGGAAATTCCCCGAGCTGACGGGCCGCGTGGCGGAGAAGGAGCTGGTGAAGGCCGACATAACCGTCAACAAGAACATGGTGCCGTTCGATACCCGCAGCCCCTTCCAGACCAGCGGAATACGTATAGGGACGCCGGCAATAACTTCCCGCGGTTTCGTTGAAAAGGATATGGTCTATATCGCCGACCTTATAGACACCGTGCTGGCATCCTGTGCCCGCAGCATGGAGGCCCTGACGGCCAAGGAGGAGCTCACCGCTGCGCAGCACAAGGCGCTGGAGGCCCACGAAGCGGTGCTGTCGGACGTGCGTAAAAAAGTCAACCAGATGACTGCCGGAGTGCCTTTGAACAAGTATTGATGACAAAATGTCAATGGCACGGACATTGATTCAATATATAGCGTCTCCGATTGTTCGGGGGCGCTTTTTTGACACAAACATTAATCGATATTATGCTTAAACCTTTAGCAGACAGAGTGGTCATCGAGCCCAAGGAGGCCGAGACCAAGACGGCGTCCGGAATCTTCATCCCCGACACCGCAAAGGAGAAACCCCAGCAGGGAACGGTAGTGGCCGCAGGGCCCGGCAAGAAAGACGAGCCTATGGAGGTCAAGGTCGGCGACGTAGTTCTTTACGGTAAATATGCCGGCACCGAGGTAACCGTGGATGAAAAGAAATACCTCATCGTTAAACAGTCTGACATTTTAGCAATTCTGTAGATACCATGGCAAAAGAGATACAATTCAATACCGACGTCCGCTCCAAGATGAAGAGCGGCGCGGACCAGCTGGCCGATGCAGTAAAGGTAACGCTCGGCCCCAAAGGACGTAATGTAGTTATCGACAAGAAATTCGGAGCCCCCCAGGTGACCAAGGACGGCGTGACCGTGGCAAAGGAAGTGGAACTTGAAGACCGCTTCGAGAACATGGGCGCGCAGATGGTCAAGGAGGTCGCTTCCAAGACCAACGAGCAGGCCGGAGACGGTACCACCACCGCCACCGTGCTGGCACAGGCCATTATCAACGTTGGCCTGAAGAACGTCACCGCAGGCGCCAACCCCCTGGACCTCAAGCGCGGCATCGACAAGGCCGTGGCCGCAGTGGTCGAGTCTCTCAAGAAGCAGAGCAAGCAGGTCGGCAGCGACTACTCCAAAGTGGAGCAGGTCGGTACCGTCAGTGCCAATAATGATTCTTATATAGGTAAGCTGATTGCTGACGCAATGTCAAAGGTCGGCCGGGACGGCGTCATTACGGTGGAGGAGGCAAAGGGCACCGATACCGAGGTCAAGGTGGTCGAGGGTATGCAGTTCGACCGCGGATACATCTCCCCGTACTTCATGACCAACGGAGACAAGATGGAGGCCGAGCTCAGCAATCCCGCCATTCTTGTGACCGACAAGAAAATCAGCACCATGAAGGACCTCCTTCCTATCCTCGAACCCATCGCACGTGAGGGCAGGGAACTGCTCATAGTGGCCGAGGATGTGGACGGCGAAGCCCTTACCACCCTGGTGGTGAACAAACTCCGCGGCACCCTCAAGATCGCCGCCGTCAAAGCCCCCGGCTTTGGCGACCGTCGCAAGGAGATGCTTCAGGATATCGCAACCCTCACCGGAGCCATCGTGGTAAGCGAGGAGCGCGGATTCACTCTGGAGAATACTACTCCCGATATGCTCGGTAAGGCCGAGAAGGTTACCATCACCAAGGAGAACACCACCATCGTAGGCGGTGCCGGCGACAAGCAGGCCATCCAGGACCGTGTGGAGCAGATACGTAAGCAGATCGAGGTCAGTACCTCCGATTACGACAAGGAGAAGCTCAAGGAGCGTCTCGGCAAGCTCGGCGGCGGTGTCGCTGTCCTTTATGTGGGCGCGACCACCGAAGTCGAGATGAAGGAGAAGAAGGACCGTGTCGAGGATGCCCTTAACGCTACCCGTGCAGCTGTCGAGGAGGGCTACCTGCCCGGAGGCGGCGTATCCTACATCCGTGCAGTCGAGTCTCTCGCAAAACTGACCGGTGACAATGAGGACGAGACTACGGGTATCCGCATCGTCGCCAAGGCTATCGAGGAGCCCCTGCGCCAGATCGCCGAGAATGCGGGTGTAGACGGCAGCGTCATCGTGCAGAAGATCAAAGAAGGCAAGGCCGACTTTGGCTATAACGCACGCACCGGAGAGTTCGTTAACCTCTTCGAGGCCGGCGTCATCGATCCTACAAAGGTGGCCCGCGTAGCTCTGGAGAATGCTGCATCGGTAGCCGGAATGTTCCTTACCACAGAATGTGGTATTGTGGACATCCCCGAGCCCGCAGCCGCGGCTCCGGCAATGCCTCAGGGCGGAATGATGTAGAATTCAATCATTTAGCTGTTATATCGGGGTCCGGCGCCTGCAGGGGCCCCGATTTTTTTGCTAATTTTTTCGAAAAAATTGTAAAAAATATTTGCAGAATAAAAAAAAGTCCTTACCTTTGCAATCCCGCTTGAAACACGGGGGAGGCCATCAGCCGAAAAGGCTGGTTTTTTTAGCGCCTTTTTTGAAACGAAAAGTTCATTGAAAAGACTGATTGGAAAGTACAAGCAAGTACCGAGAACAAACGAGAGCGTTAATTCTTTAAAGGAATTAAGTGTCAAGGGTCAAGCTAAGAGATTTGAAATATACAAAGAAGAGTTTGATCCTGGCTCAGGATGAACGCTAGCGGCAGGCTTAACACATGCAAGTCGAGGGGCAGCACGGGTAGCAATACCTGGTGGCGACCGGCGGAAGGGTGCGTAACGCGTGAGCAACTTGCCCGTATCAGGGGGATAAGCGATGGAAACGCCGTCTAATACCCCATAACAACGAGGGTCGCATGGCCCATGTTTAAAAGATTCGTCGGATACGGATAGGCTCGCGAGACATTAGCTAGTTGGCGGGGTAACGGCCCACCAAGGCGACGATGTCTAGGGGTTCTGAGAGGAAGGTCCCCCACATTGGAACTGAGACACGGTCCAAACTCCTACGGGAGGCAGCAGTGAGGAATATTGGTCAATGGCCGGAAGGCTGAACCAGCCATGCCGCGTGAAGGAAGAATGCCCTATGGGTTGTAAACTTCTTTTGTGGTGGAGCAATAAGGCGTACGTGTACGCCGATGAGAGTACATCACGAATAAGCATCGGCTAACTCCGTGCCAGCAGCCGCGGTAATACGGAGGATGCAAGCGTTATCCGGATTTATTGGGTTTAAAGGGTGCGTAGGCTGTTTGTCAAGTCAGGGGTGAAATACCACAGCTTAACTGTGGAACTGCCTTTGATACTGGCAGGCTGGAATACGGATGCCGTGGGAGGAATGAGTAGTGTAGCGGTGAAATGCATAGATATTACTCAGAACACCGATTGCGAAGGCATCTCACGAATCCGTCATTGACGCTGAGGCACGAAAGCGTGGGG